>MDTG01084520.1_pt1 | contig 10585 bp, 8 predicted proteins | sample 811421 | NCBI WGS metagenome assembly MDTG01 (sample SAMN05326645, study PRJNA326480) | marine metagenome | isolation source: seawater | place: Pacific Ocean: South East | collected 2011
GGATGTGTATTGCACCCAGTTCTTCTATAATCTTTTGATAGGAATCACTCTCGTAGTCGGTACGTTCAGTTAACTCTACTTGAATTTCTGCTTCTCGAGCTTTCAGCTCATTCAGCTCTTTAAAGGCTTTTTGTGTTTCTGTCCAAATGGTCTGGGTTCCTTCGAAGACCATTTCCTGAGGTAAGTATCCAATCTTTCTACCATCTGGTATAACCACCGAACCGCTATCGGCCTCTTGATGACCTAGAATAATCTTAAGCAGGGTGCTCTTTCCTACTCCATTTTTACCAACCAAGCCGATTCTATCACGCTCATTGATTACCAGAGAAATGTTTCGAAAAAGGTCAATTCCACTAAAGGAAACGGATATGCTATTAAGGCTAATCAAATCGGCTGCAAAGGTATGATTAGCCTATCGTGGTAGGATGAATAAATACTTAATTACGGATAAGTTTTTCACTATGTATTAGCTCCGAACCGCTGGTAAGTTTGATGATGTAAACTCCCTGTGGAAACGATGCCAAATTGAATGAAAATACATTCTTTCCAGCTCGCACTCGCTGATTAATCAACTGCTCGACTAGTTGACCATTAATCGAATATAACTCTGCACGCACCTCAGCCATATTGCTCACATCAAATTCAATATTCACCATATCCCGAGCCGGATTCGGAAAAACCATGGGCTTTTTGTCTATTTTATCCGATTCGATGGCTAGCGGTACCAACGTACCATTCAAGTCAGAAAACGTATCGCCATTCACCACATAGTTTTCGACACCTTGATTAATGATGGTATCAATATCGATGGGCATTCTCACCTTGCTTATCCAGGTTCCTGCCCTTTGATTACCATGGCTCACGTACCCTGCCGTCCAAGCTATAAGGGGCTCGTTATACTCCCGCTGTAATCCGATATAGTCACCCCAACGCTCATTCTCATCGAATGAGTTAGGAATCATATCTATGTATGTTTCTCCCTCTACGAGTAACTGAACAGGACCGTATTCACGGTCATTCGTATAAACCATGCAAGCATTTCCTGCTGGGTGGTTTGGTGACGTATGATTGAAGTTGATAAGCATATCTCGATGGTGGTCTGACACTCCCATAAACTCGATATTACAAAACCCAAATTCCATTTCTGGATCACTAATGACGTGTCCTTTTAGGGTAGGATTATTGACATCCTCAATCACTCCGTGAAAAACTGCGGCTAGTCCCGTTTCATGGTTGATAGAATTGCCCACAAATTGAATTTCATCTTGCACGCGAATGGCACCAAGTGGTCGAGCATCATTGGTCCAAAACGTATTACCATTGGCCTGTTGAGCATATGGAGGTATTCCATAATCAACGTCAGATATGATTAGCTCTGTGGAAATATCGTTGGACTCATCCACTGCCCCAGTAATTCGATGAAGCCAAATACTATCGTTTGCTATAGCACGAGGGCGATTGGTAACGAAATACATATCATCTCCCTGTGGTCCAAAAGCCGTTTTAACTGGACGCATGTATTTCAATGATTTGCCTTCATATTCAAAACCTGTGTGGATGACCGATTCCAAATTTTCGTCTCCTGCAAAGGCGTCCTCTAAGTCTAATTGCCATACCAATGTGTAATCAAAATTGGTAACCCAATCGGGTCCATTGAGTTGATTTAGCGTGAGGTAGAGAGAGTGGTCATTCAGGGCGATTTGCGGATAGTCTGTCCAAGTACCGTCTCCAAACGGGTTACCCGATAATCGATATAGATACCATGGATCGGAAGGGTAATTGGTACTCGAAAACCCAATGACAGTGCCGCTATTTGTAGTATCGCGTCCATCGCTCAAGAATAAAAACACAAATCGATCACGACCTGGATCATAATAAAGTTTTGGATCAAAAGGATTGGAACCAGCACTTAAATTCGGCTCACCATAGTTGTTGGTAAATGCCACAAAGCTGGGGTGTGGATTCGTTGGACGAAATAGGAAGGTGTCTGCATTTATATCGTAACCCCACACTTGACTATTGTAGGACGCGAGCAGCATTCCATCGTTTGAGATGGCTAAGGTGTTATCATTCGGGGTGCCTCCAACCATGATATTATCATTGATGAAAAAGCGCACGGCAAAACTGTCGAGCACAGTCACGGTATCTTCCGCACCTCTCGTTGAGCGTGAAGAAACCTCTGATATCCTTCTAGGATATAACTCTGCTGATTTACGTTTCTGTTCTTCTAAGAAGCTTTTCTCAGATGCTCCGCTGGGAAATGGGGCAGCTACATGTCTTATTTGCGTATCAAAGTCTTCTTTGAAGTTTGCTGGGTCTACCACCCAACTTTCAGTAATCGTGAATGGTGTCGATTTTACGTTTTGTGCTTGTATCTCAACCGCCATAAAACCCATAATAAAAATCAGCAAAACATACCTCATAGTTCCTTCAATAAAGAGCCCATAAATATACAGGCGATGCAGCTTAAATCAGGAACCAGATGCTGAACGAATAAAGTAAGGCTATGGATATTAGATTAAAGACTTTGAGCCACTTTGGTTGACGGTGTTCCGGAGCAACCTCTGCTTTATCGTTGATTGCTATAAAATTGAGTGTTGCTAAAATGGGTGCAACTACAAATGATATGGTGGTAGCCAAGTCCACCATTTGCCGCATATCAGAGAGAAAAAACAGCAGAACAACAGATGTACCAACCCCAGTGATTATGAGCCAAAACCAATAGAGTTTAATGTGACTTTTTCTATTATTCAGTCTTTGAATAAGTAGTTTGGACGATAACCGCAATGTTCTTGGAAAAGCATCAAAACAGGTAAGTAGCGTACTAAACATGGTGGTAAAGGTAGCAACTGCAATCAATGGGAAAGCCCACTGCCCGATGCTTGAAGTGTACATACTCACCAATTGATCTGAAAACCCAACCCCACTATCTGCCAAGGTGATTCCAGTAGCGTACATTACTAGGGCTCCAAGAGAAAGAAAGCAACACGCCAATAAAGTGGTACCCCAATAGCCAACTTTAAAATCTCGGAGGGCAATCGGCATGCTTGCCCTTGAACCAAGCTCTTTAAATTTTGAAACGGACCACACGGAATGCCAAACACTTATATCTATGGGAGCAGGCATCCAGCCGATAAGCGCAACCAAAAAGAGTATATCCGCACTATCGCTCCAATCGAAGACGGTCATAAAATTCGAGTCTTTTTCAACGGTATCCAGTGCTGCTAAGATTAAAGCCGCGAGGGTAGAGATCGTCAATAGAATGATGATGAATTTCATTGTGCGATCGAGGACAAAATAATGTCCTAAGCCCGAAATGATTGTGGCAAGCACAAGCAAGATTACGGCCAGAATCCTTGGTTGAACCGAGATTTCAAGTAGCTGGGTGCTTAGACCAGCTGTGACAATACTAATGGCACTCATTATGATAAACATGGTCAAAACTGACATGATCACATATATCATGACTGCCCACTTGCCGATTCTCAAATACCCATCAAGCAGAGACTTACCTGTAGCGGCTGCATAACGTGCACCAGTTTCAAACACCGGATATTTCAATACATTAACTATGATAACCACGGCTAAAAGCTGAAAACCAAATTCAGCTCCTGCCCTCGTGCTCTGCACTAAGTGTGACACCCCAACTGCTGCACCTGCATACAACACACCAGGGCCGAATTGTACAAAATACTGTCGCAGGGAGCCCATGAGTTTTATGGATTCGATCCCTTTCGGTAATCTTCTAGAAACTGAGCTAGCCCCCTGTCTGTGAGAGGATGTTTTAAAAGCTGCATGATGGGTTTCAATGGACATGTGGCAACATCTGCTCCAATCTTGGCGCATTCAACAATATGCATCGGATGGCGAATGGATGCTGCGAGAATCTGTGTTTCAAAATGGTAGTTATCATAAATGGTCCTGAGCTCTTCGATTAAAGCTAAGCCGTCATGACTGATATCATCAAGCCTACCTAAAAATGGTGAAACATACGTTGCTCCCGCTTTGGCGGCCAAGATGGCCTGACCGGGAGAAAATACGAGCGTACAATTCGTTCGAATGCGGTTATCGGTAAAATATTTGATGGCCTTTATACCATCTTTAATCATGGGTATTTTTACTACAACGCCTGGATGCAGATTAGCAAGCGCTTCTCCTTCACGAATCATGCCTTTCAAATCAGTAGCAATGACCTCTGCACTCACATCACCATCCACAATCTCACAGATGTCTAGGTACCGTTGCTTAATATTTTCCTCTCCTGTAACATTATCCTTTGCCATTAGACTGGGATTGGTAGTGACTCCATCCAATATTCCAAGTTCATTGGCTTCCCTTATTTCCTCCAGATTAGCTGTGTCTATAAAAAACTTCATGCATGTGAAATTATACAACTGAATGAAACCCTCGCCTAAGAGGTGAAATAATTACCTTCCCGTTAATTTTCGAGAAACACAGTCTTGATAATAGCTCGAAGAAAGTCGTTCACTCAACTCTTCAATTTGAGCGTGGCTTTTTAGCAAAGTGAGATTAGTAATCGGAAGGAAAACAATGAGATATAAACACATGAAGTTTCGCTTAATAAAGACACTTGCCTTTGGTGTGGCGAGTCTTGCCCTAGCAAATTGTACCAATCAAAAAACATCAACAACGGAAATGACCAAAGCCCCAATAGCCGAAAAAATCCCACATGAATTCACCATACATGGTGATACCCGTATTGACAATTATCACTGGTTAAGAGATATGAATAGAAAAGATCCAAAAATCTTAGCATATCTTGAAGCTGAAAACGAATACACAAATGAAATTCTCAAGCCTACCGAAAACATTCAAAAGGAATTATTTGAGGAAATAAAGGGGCGAATCAAGCAGGACGACTCATCCGTGCCCTATTTCTTAGATGGTTATTATTACTATACACGTTACGAAACGGGTAAAGAGTATCCAATTTACTGCAGGAAAGCCCAGAGCTTAGAAAACCCTGAAGAGGTTATGCTCAATAGTAATGAGCTCGCGGAAGGATTGAGCTATTATCAAATAGGTTCCTATCAAGTATCGGATAACAATGAAATGATTGGATATTCAGAAGATACGCTTAGCCGTAGGATTTACGACCTCAAGTTCAAGAAAATCGCATCGGGAGAATATCTGTCTGATGTTATTTCGGGCACCACAGGAAACTTTGTTTGGGCCGCAGATAACAAGACCATTTTCTACACCAAACGTGAGGAAACTAAGCTTAGAGCATATAAAATCTTCAAACACGTATTAGGCACCGGTCAATCCGATGATATTGAAGTGTTTCATGAGTCGGATGAAACCTTCAATGTTGGAGTCGGTCGATCGAAATCTAAGAAATGGATTTACATACACAGCGGTTCAACCGTCAGCGATGAGTATCAGATGATTGAAGCTTCCAAACCCGAAAGTGAGTGGAAGCTATTTCAACCTCGTGAACGTGACTTAGAATATCGCTTAGCGCATTTTGAAAATCAGTTTTACATTATCACAAACTATGAGGCGAAAAACTTCCGGATGATGGTCACTGCTGAAGATCAGCCGCTGAAAGAGCAATGGCAAGAAGTGATTCCGCATCGGAAAGATGTGCTGTTAGAGGACATTGATCTTTTCTCGAACCATCTTGTGCTAAGCGAAAAGTCTAAAGGGCAAAGCAGCCTTCGGGTAATTAATCAAACGACCAAAGAAGACCACTACCTTGAATTTGATGAAGAGGTCTATACCATCTGGGCAGGCAGCAATCCACAGTTTAATACGGAGATATTGAGAATATCCTATCAAAGCCTCACCACACCAGCTTCGGTCATTGATTATCACATGAACGAACGTTCGATGGAATTGCTCAAATAGAAGGAAGTTTTGGGTGGGTTTAACAAGGATGACTATGAGTCAAAAAGACTTTGGATTACTGCTCGAGATGGTGCTAAAATTCCAGTTTCAATGGTCTATAAAAAGGATATTGATTTCAGTGCAGAAACTCCCCTACTGCTCTATGGCTATGGCTCTTACGGTGCCACCATGGATCCTTATTTCAGCCCATCCAGATTATCACTTTTGAATCGAGGTTTCGTATTTGCAATTGCGCACATACGAGGAAGCCAAATGCTGGGAAGGCCTTGGTATGAAGACGGCAAAATGCTCAATAAGAAAAACACATTTTACGATTTCATTGACTGTGCGAAGTACTTAGTGCACAAACAATACACAAGTGAGGATCATCTCTATGCCATGGGTGGTAGCGCAGGCGGCTTACTCATGGGAGCAATAATCAATATGGAGCCAAACTTATGGAATGGCGTTATTGCGGCCGTGCCTTTTGTGGATGTGGTCACCACCATGCTTGATGAAAGTATACCACTAACTACAGGTGAGTTTGATGAATGGGGCAATCCGAAAAATGAGGAATACTATCATTACATCAAGAGTTACTCTCCCTACGATAATGTAGAGCAAAAAGACTATCCTCACCTGCTTGTGACCACAGGGCTGCATGATAGTCAAGTGCAGTATTGGGAGCCCGCAAAATGGGTCGCGAAGTTGCGAGATTTGAAAACCAACCAAAATATGCTATTACTTAAAACAAACATGGAGTATGGGCATGGTGGAGCGTCTGGACGATTTGAGGCATACAAGGAAATAGCGATTGAATACGCCTTTTTGCTCCACCTTGAAGAAAAGTCTTAGGGCCTTTGATCCAATTGCATGATGATGTGCACACTAGAATCGTCATTCGTTTTCCGCACGGAGTAGAGGTATTCTTTGTAGATCAGACCAACACCTCGAGCATACTGTTCCTCATCAAAGCCTTTGACAATAAAATTTTGGATATCTACCAATTACAGGGCACGAAGCGATGAATCCATGGTGATTCCATTTACTTCAATGCTTTGATCGACATATGCGTATTGAAAATGATCTTCTAAACGTGTATTAAAGATCTTGCCATCCCGTTGGTGTTCGCTTCTGATCGGAAATACTAGAGGTACAAGGCGCAGGTTGTCTTGGGTCTTTTCAACTAGCGACTTGTCTTTGTAAATGGAATAAGAACCCACAATGTCGAACTCGGCAGTATCGGATTGCTTTCGGCTTTGTTAAATTCTAAATACTGTCCTTCCAGCCGCATCTGTAAACGTTTCTGCTACCCGGTCTTTGATGGTGAAAAATAACTAGAATCCGTTCCACTAAAACCATTAAAATAGGTAGAATCTACATGATACACAAGTTCCTTTCCAATCTAAAGGCAAATAATTGCAGCCATAGTTCGCTTTTGGCGCCTCATCCCTTTTGCACGAAAAAGGCACTGCACAGATTGCAAAACAAATTGGCCAGATTTTCAACGACTATTCCTTATTGATGAGTTTATGAGCATGCGATATCGGCACCTCTTTTTCACGCGCTATAAAGCCACCGCCAACCACATCGTCTCCTTCATAAAATACAGCACTTTGGCCAGGAGCGATGGCACTCACCGAATGGATAAAATGAGCCTTAATTCGACAATCATCAAGGTTGGTAAGCGTGGCCATAGCGCCTTTGTCTTTGTAGCGGATTTTAGTCAGAAGCTCGACTCCATCATCAATCTGAGCATATTTCTGCGAATTGATATTTCGGACATACATGTCGGACTCCTGAAGTTCGTACTCTCTGCCTAGAAACACTGTGTTGGTAATCGGGTCAATTTTGGTAACAAACATGGGCTCTCCAAAAGCCTTACCCAAACCTTTACGTTGACCTACTGTGTAATACGGATAGCCTCGATGTTCACCCAAATCATTGCCATCGCTGTCTTTGAAACGACCACCTTGAAGGTTATCTTCTAATCCATCTACCTTCCTGTTCAGAAAACCTCTGTAATCGTTATCTGGCACAAAGCATATCTCATAGGATTCATTCTTATTAGCAAGCTCTTCAAACCCCTGGTCCAATGCCATCTGACGTATTTCAGGTTTTGTGAATCCACCAAGCGGAAACTTAGTTCTTGCCAATGCTTCTTGCTTTAACCCCCAAAGCACATACGATTGGTCTTTGTTGTGATCCAATCCTTTAGAAACCACGTAACGACCATTTAATTTCCGTCTATTGGCATAATGACCTGTAGCTATAAACTCACAATCCAATTGATCGGCACGCCTCAACAAAGCATCCCACTTAATATGTGTATTGCACATGATGCATGGATTTGGCGTACGGCCAGCGAGGTATTCTTCAACGAAATTGTCAATAATGAAATCACCAAACTCCTCTCGAATATCTAAGATCAAATGCGGAAAACCCTTGCTAACGGCTAAGTTGCGTGCATCATTAATATCATCGAGGCTGCAGCAACCCGTAGTTTTCCTAGATCCACCACTAGTGGCATAGTCCCATGTTTTCATAGTCATCCCCACTACTTCATAGCCTTCGTCGTGCAGCAGCATCGCTGCTACTGAGCTATCGATACCACCACTCATGGCAACAAGTATTCTTCCTTTCTTACTCATATTTGAATCCGCAAATTTCCAATTAATTGAGCAATTGGCATAATCGAAACTTGTTATAAACTTTTTACTCAACCTGATATTGAAACGGATGCCTAATAAAGGGATTGATAAAACCTCTAGCTCAATCCGAAATTAACGATGCATATCTTGTGACTTGTAGAATTCGTCAATCAATTCTTGTTCGTCAATTTTATCTTTTTCTTCAATTTCAATGGGTACACTTTCAGGTTCAAATCCCTCTTCTACTTTCTCCTTAATTAGCTTACCCTTTTCATAAAACTGCTGTGCTTTTATGTGACCATCCTCAGCATAAAAAAGCCACTTCCCATCCTTCACAGCTGCTTTGTACTGACCTGTCAACATTGGCTCACCCGATGAATAATTCTGTACGTATGCACCAGTGTATGTATTGTCTTGATAGGTACCTTTCATATTTACTGTCCCGTCAGGGAAGTATTCAATGAATTCGCCATTCTTCAAATCTTCTGTATAAGTAATTTCCGCTGCAACGCGGCCGTTCAGGAAATATATCTTCGAGACCCCATGTAGTTTTCCACTCATGTATTCATCTTCTGAACTTAACACACTTTGATCATCAAAGTATTTCCATGTTCCGTTCTTCATTTTGTTTCTGTACATACCTTGACCCATAACTGTACCGTTAAGATGAAAAAACTGCCCTTTTGCTTTTTCTCCGTCTTCATTTAGGTATATAAGATCCAGCGTTTTATTTCCGTCCTCATCGTAATAGAAAAAGGTACCCACGGGCATGTCATTTAGGAATTGTCCCCTATAACGCTCTTGTCCATTTTCATAAGTCTTAACCCATTTCCCCTGTTTCTTTCCGTTATTATCCGTTTGGTTTATCAATTCCTGAGTTGTAGCGCTGTAATAATTTGCCAGCAACACAAATACGATGAGCATCCATTTCATGCCTCAAAAATAAAAGCATTAAAACAGATTATTACTGCTCTTATTTGGAAGTTATGCTTTCTATGACGTGGATTAACGATTCGTAGTTATCGTATTGGTCATTATCACCAATAAAGCAACACTTCATGCCCAGCCGTTCGCCAAATTGCATATCACTGATGCTATCTCCTACCACGATCGATTTTTCAAAATCAATCTTTGGGAACATCGCTTTAGCTTGGTTTGCCATTCCGGGGTTCGGTTTTCTACAGTGTGGATCTTCGCTGGCAAGCTCTGGACAGTGGTACACGTGATCTATTCTTCCACCAGCTTTGGTCACCTCTTCCACCATTTGACCATGAATGTCCGCAAGATCTTGCTCCGTCATCAATTTTTTTGCTATGCCTTGTTGGTTCGTTACAACCACAATTGCTTAAAACATTGATGAAGCTTTCGCAATGGCCTCCAGCGAGCCAGTTATAAACTCAAACTCTTCCCAAGATTTTACATAATCACCCATCAAACGCTTGTTTATCACTCCATCTCGATCGAGAAATAGGGTATAGTTTGAGGTGATTTGAATGCCTCCCATATCAATCGAAGAGTCGATTTTCAATCACTTGACAAATGATATGGCCAAGGGTAATATGAACTTCTTGTATTCTGGCCGTATCCGTACTTGGCACCTTCATACAAATAGCACATGTTGGTGCTAAGTCGCCACCCGTTTGACCCGTCATGCCTATAGTGAACATTTCAAGTTCATTGGCCTTTTTCGTTGCGTTCAAAATATTGGCTGAATTACCACTGGTGGAAATAGATATAAGTACATCATTCTGATTACCTGCAGCCTCAATCATACGCTCATAAACATGATCAAAACCGTAATCATTGGCCACAGCTGTGACAAAACTTGAATTGACATGCAAGGCTTCTGCGAAAAGCGCTTTGCGATCTTTTAAAAACCTACCGCTCAATTCGGCTGCGATGTGCTGTGCATCTGCTGCACTACCACCGTTACCGCATAAGAGTAGTTTACCGCCATTCTTGTAGCACGATTCAATTTTATCAAGAGCAGTTTCTAGATGATTTTGCAGTTCTGTGTCCTCGAGCAAGGCATTTCTAAGTTCAATCGATTCGGTAATTATTTGTTTAAAATCATCCATGTGCAA
>MDTG01190761.1_pt1 | contig 10585 bp, 10 predicted proteins | sample 811421 | NCBI WGS metagenome assembly MDTG01 (sample SAMN05326645, study PRJNA326480) | marine metagenome | isolation source: seawater | place: Pacific Ocean: South East | collected 2011
AGGCTGGTCGGCACGTACAGCGAGTGCACATACTCGCCAAACTTCATTACCTGCACCCCGCCCACGGCCACATCGGCGGAACGGCGCATCAGGTTGAACATGCTGATACGGGTGTAGCGGGCAAAGCGTTCGTTGATCATTTCCAACGTGGGCATGCGCCCACGCACGATACGATCCTGGCTGGTCAGGTCATAACTTTTGATCGACCCCGGCTCACTCTCGATATCAGTATCGATAGCACCGTCGTCTACCCCGTGAAGCAGGGCGTCGATCTCATCCTGTGACAGCAGATCCTGTACGGCCATGACTATGTCCTATTGCAGAACCAGGTTGGTAAACAGCACCGACTCGATGACCGGGTCACCGACTTCTTTCTCCAGCAACGACTTGACGGCCAGGCTGGCCTTTTCGCGCAGCGCCTCTTTGCCCTCGGGCGTTGCCAGTGCCTCAAACTCTTCACTGCCGAACAGCATCACCAACTGGTTGCGAATCAGCGGCAGATGCTGATTGAGCTTGGCCATGCCTTCGGCATCACGGCCCAAAAGCACAACGCTGACCTGCATGTAGCGCTGCCGCCCACCGGCTGCGTAATTGACGACAAAAGCCGGCTCCAGCGGTTGGTACAGCGCGACCTGCTTGACCGGTTCAGCCGGCTCAGTTTCTTCCGGCACCTCATCATCTTTCAGGAGAAAGAAGGCCACACCGCCAGCCGACAGCAACAGCGCCAACAGGCCGATGCCTATCAGAATGAAAAGCTTCTTGCGGCCCTTGGCCGGTTTTTCCTGAGCGTCGCCGTCGGACTTTGCAGATTGTTTCGCCATGCCAATATTCCGTCATTCGGGCTTTGCGGCCACTGATAACCATGCCCGATGCATTGAGCGTGCCAGCAACCGCAATACGGCATACCGGACACCTGTAGATGCGCTGCGCACGACCGCGCGCCCTCGCGGGTAAGCGGCATGGAGCAACGCCTCCTTAATCAAGCATAGGATACTGGCTCGAACGAAAAATGTCTTTGCCGCGCCGGACGGCGCGGCAGGGAGGAATCAGGCGTAGTAATCGACCAGTCGGGAGTGGGCCAACAGCGCCTGTGCAGAGACCTCGCTAGCAGGTGCTACGGTATCTGACGCGTCCCCCAACATGCCGGTACCGGCACTGCCACGCTCACCGCCGCGACCATCACCCTGGGCAAACAGCCCGCCGTCCTGCTGACGTTGCCCAGAGGAGCCATCCGACACGTTGACGTCCAACTGACCCACCCCTTGCTGGGTGAACATCTCACGCAGGCGGAACATCTGCCCCTCCAGCGCATCGCGAACGCCAGCATTCTGACTGACGAACTGCACCTGGTGCTCCTGGCCCCGGGTCTGAATCTTGATCTCCAGCGGCCCCAGCTCAGCCGGATCAAGCTGGATCTCGACCGACTGCAGATTCTGGCTCGACATCCACATGACCTTGTTGACCACCGCCTCACTCCACCCGGGCTGGCCCATCGGTACGCCCAGGCTTTGCAGCGGCGCCGTCACCGGCCGCGCACTCAGCGCACTCTGACCCTGTTGCTGCAGTTGCGCCACCGCACTGGTTTTACTCAGATCCGTGGCGTCGGCATCACTGCGCCCGTTACCCGAGCCCAGCCGCGTTTCGAGTTGGTCGACCAGTCGCGCAAGGCCAGCTTCATCAACCGGTTGTGGCGCGCTGGCCTGCAGCCGCTGCTGAACCTGCGCAGTGTCCTGCAGTACGGCCTGACGCTGGGCTGCATCCACTGGCGCAGCAGCCGCCTCACTGCCCTGGGGGCGGCTAGCCTGAGCGGGCGCCGGCATACCGCCCTGGGCGCTGTCGGCAGGCGCACCCTCCGCACCACGCAGCGCGGCGCGGAGCTGGGAGACCAGTTCGGACAAACCAACTGCACCACGGGAGCCGGCTGCATCGTCAGCATCAACAACCGTGCTGGCTGAGGCAGCGGCTGGGGTTTCGGGCTGCGCGCTTGCCGACGGGATTACGCCGGCCACCGCGGGCTGCGCTGTCTCGGCCGCCGGCGTATCAGCGGGCAACTGGGACAGCCAGCGCTGCCATTGAGCGCTGAGATCAGCCAGCACCGACGTATCGTCAGCCTGCTGATCAGTTGTCGGCCCATCGGCCTCTGCCGAGGCCTGCGCCGCCGCATCGGTTGTCTGTGGCTGCAGCAGTTGCGCCAACTGATTGAGCCAGGAGGCCATGTCGGCCGGCAATTCCTTGCCGCTGGCGGCAAGGTCGACCGCCTCGTCCGCTGCGGCCGTCTCGGCCCCCACCGCCGCATTGAGCTGTGCCATCAAGGCATCCAGATCGGCTGGGGTTTGCTCGGCCAGAATCGCGGAGAACGCTGCAACGGCGTCAGGATCGGCGCTTACCGCCTTGCCGGAGGCAAAAGCCGGCAAGGCATCACGAGAAAAATCGGCGTTAAATAGGGCCAACAGGTTTTGCCCGATAGGCATGACAAGATCTCCACCCGAAGGACTCGGTCAAGGGTACGGGAGATCTTTTGCAAGGCTTGGGCCAAGTTACCCAAAAGCCAAGAGACTTAGCGCAACAGCGGCTGCGCGCGGGAAAAGGCCTGTTCGATTACCGTCAAGGCCTTGGCAGCTGCGGCCCTGTCCTCTGCCAGCCCGGCGGCTTCCGCTTCCAGACAGGCCTGCTCAAGCGCTGCGGCGCCCATATTGCCGCAGCTGCCCTTGAAGCTATGGGCTGCCTGGCGGAAGGCGTTCATATCGCCGGCACTCAGGGCCTCGCGCAGCTGGCGCATACGCAAGTCGGCGTCGCCCAGAAAGGTGTCCAGCAACAACGCGTAGTCGTCCTGCATCAACTCTTGCAGTGCTTGCAGCACCGCTGGATTCACATCTTGCAAGGACTCTGACATCGCCTGCGACTCTCCCTTCAACCCTGGTCCTGTTGAGGAAACACCGAATAACTCGGCCGACGCACGGCATTTATCAGGGCTCCCTTAAGCACCGGGAGTATGCCCAAGCTACCAGCGGAAGACCACCCTGACACGACTGCCCTGTTCGCTGAATGCCAACTCGTCGGCTAATGCAGCCACCAAAGCCAGGCCGCGGCCAGCGTAATCAGCCCCCGAACACACTGACGAGAATCCGTCACCACTGTCTTCACAGGTCAGCACCAGCTCACCCCCCGCCTGTCCGTCGGGCCGATGATCGATGGTCAGGCAGATCCAGCCGTCTTCCAGCGCCTGCAACCGGGCGCTGCGCTCCTGATAGTAAAGCGCAAAGCCATCGGAGTCCTGCTTCCAGGCCGAGTCCAGGTGCAACAGGCCATGTTCCAGCGCGTTGCTGTAAAGCTCGCTGAGCACAGTGAATAGCGCACCGGCTCTCGCCCGTAAGCCGGCCACGCTCAGCAGCTTCTGCAAAATGAAAGGCAGCGGATTCTGACCGCGAATGGCCTGTGCCCGAAAGGTATAGCTCAGCCGCCAGTCCTGCTGCGCATCGACTGCGGCCGCCAGCGGTTGGGGCTGCGGCACTGGCAGCTGATCACGCTCGGGCATGACCACCTGCAGCAGGCTGACATCGTCCTCCGGACTGCCATGGAAGTGCTCCAAGGCGCCAAGCAAACCGTCGAACACCTGCTCTGGCTCCCCCTTATGAGCTTCGATAACACGCAAAACACCGGTGTCTCCAAACAGCTGACCGGCACTATTGCGGGTTTCGATAACGCCGTCGGTCCAGCACAGCAGCCGTTCGCCCGGGTGCATCACCAGCACCACCGGGTCCGGGCTGAAACGCTCGCGGTTCGCCACGCCCAGGGGCAGGTTGGTTGAGGTGACCCGCTCAAGCAGCTCACCCTGCCGGCCAAGGATCACCACGTCCGGCAAACCGCCGTTCCAGACCTCAACCAGGCCCTTGGTCGGGTTCACCTCAATCAGCACCGCGCAGCAGAAGATGCCTACCGGCAAAATAGTCGCGAGCTTGCTGTTGAGCTCCAGCAGAATATCGCGCAGTGCATAGCCCTTGCCGGTCATGGCGTAGAACACTTCTGCCAGCGGCATGGCCCCAATAGCGGCGGGCAGACCATGACCGGTAAAGTCCCCGAGCAACAAGTGCATCTCACCAGACGGGCGGCGGGCCGCCAGCAGGATATCGCCATTGAACATGGCGTAAGCCGATTGCAGGTAGCGCAGGCTGCTGTCGCTGAGAGAGCCCGAGTGAGCCACGCGATCAAAGATGATTTTGGCCAGCTCCTGATCACGCACCAGGGTGGCGTGCTGTCCGGCAATCACATCGCGCTGGCTTTGCAGGGTCTGATGCATCTCGCGCATGCGCCGGAAGGCACGAATCTTGGCTTGCAGAATGACGGGATTGTAGGGCTTGGTCAGAAAATCGTCACCGCCGGCCTCAAGGCATTTAACCAGGGCGTCGGTTTCGGTGAGGCTGGTCAGAAAGATCACCGGTACCAGGTCTTCACCGGCGCGCTGCTTGATCTCTCGCGCCGCCTCAAACCCGTCCATGACCGGCATCAGCGCGTCCAGCAGCACGATGTCCGGTTGCCGCTCGACGAACAGGCTCACCGCCTGCTCACCATCCTCGGCCAGACAGACCCGGTGCCCCAGGCGCTCGACCAGGCGCCCGAGAATCAATCGATCGGTCGGGTTGTCATCGGCTACCAGAACCAGCAGGGGCGCCGCGTCGGGGTCGACTGGTCGGGGAAGTACACCCTCGCCCAGCATCCCTTACTCGATGCTGAACAGCTGTTCGAAATTGGAAATGCTCAGCACCTTACGAACATCCGGGTTGCAATGAACGATGCGGATGTCGGCACTGTCGCCACCGGCATGGTCGCGCAGCAGCAACAGCATGCCTAAGGCAGAGCTGTCGATGTAGTCGGTTTCGTGCAGATCAACCACATACTGGCGGGGGGGCAGGCCGCTGCGTTCATAGGCGCTGCGAAACTCCTGATGCGCGCCAAAATCAAACCGGCCCTTGACGTTGATGGTCAGTATCTGGCTGTCAGCAGACATGGACGCCTGGATCGACATGAGTTCTCCCTGTCAGTTTGTGCGATCATCTACACAATGTCTTGTAGCACAGGGTCCGGTGCCTGTCAGGGATTATTTGTACGTTGCGCGTGGGCTCGCTGCGACAACTCATCAAGGAGCTTCTGCTCCTGCTTGTCCGCTCTGGCCTGCGCCTCCTGACGATACTTGTCGATCAGTTTGCGTAACGCTTCAAGCCGCTGGTAACGCTGCCGCCAGTTGTCACGGGCGCGCTCGATACTCTGGCCGTGCCAGGTCACCGTCTGGCGCTGCTGTTCGATGGCTACCTCCATCTGCGCCATGAAGCGCTGATAGTTCATCAGCCAGTCACGCCCGACCCCCTGGGCACCGCGCTGCGCCCAGCCTTTGGCGTATTCGCTGCTGTAATACTCCAGATCGCGCAGGCGCGCACTGGCATCGTCAAGCTGCTGCTGACACTGCCCCAGCATGGCCGCGGCCTTGCGCTCCTCCTCCAACGCCATATCCACCACCGGCGCCAGACGACGAATGCGGCTTTCACTCATTGCTCAGCGTCTGCTCAAGACCGCTCTGGCTGTCGGCCAAATTAACGCTGACCTGTAACCCCTGACGCAGGAAGGCCTGCATCGCCGGCATCTTTTCCATCGCCTTGTCGGTAAGGGGGTCAGAGCCGGCGGCGTAGGCGCCCACGCTGATCAGGTCGCGGCTTTGCTGATAGCGGGCGTAGAGCTGCTTGAACAGCTGCGCCTTTTGCAGCTGCTCTGGCGAGACAATCTGCGGCATCGCCCGACTGATTGAGGCTTCGATGTCGATTGCCGGATAGTGCCCTTCTTCGGCCAGGCGCCGAGACAGCACCACGTGCCCGTCCAGGATTGCGCGCGATGCGTCGGCGATAGGGTCCTGCTGATCGTCACCTTCGGACAGCACCGTGTAAAACGCGGTAATAGAACCGCCGCCCTGCTCGGCATTACCAGCGCGCTCGACCAATTGCGGCAACTTGGCAAACACCGACGGCGGATAGCCCTTGGTTGCCGGCGGCTCACCAATGGCCAGGGCGATCTCGCGCTGGGCCTGGGCAAAGCGCGTCAGCGAATCCATCAGCAGCAATACGTTCTTGCCCTGATCACGGAAGTACTCGGCGATCCGCGTGCAATACATCGCCGCACGTAAACGCATCAAGGGGGCGTCATCGGCCGGTGAGGCGACCACCACAGAGCGGGCCATACCCTTTTCACCGAGGATCTGCTCGATAAACTCCTTGACCTCACGACCCCGCTCGCCAACCAGACCCACGATGGTGATGTCGGCATCGGTAAAGCGAGTCATCATGCCAAGCAGCATACTCTTGCCCACACCGCTGCCGGCGAACAGGCCCAGGCGCTGGCCGCGCCCCACGGTGAGCAGACTGTTGATCGAGCGAATCCCCACATCCAACGGCTCTTCAATCGGGTGGCGTTTGAGCGGATTGATGGTCGGGCCATTGAGGTCGACCCAGTCATCGGCAGCAAAACTACCCTTGCCATCCAGCGGGCGACCAATGCCGTCAACCACCCGGCCCAGCATGGACGTGCCCATCGGCAGTTTACCGCCACCCGCTGAGGGCACCACGCGAGCGCCGGGCTGCAGCCCTTCCAGCCGGTCCACCGGCATCAGGTAAACCTTATGGCCGGCAAACCCCATGACCTCGGCTTCGATCTGGCTCTGCCCCTGCGCCGTATCGCTGATGACCAGACAACGACTACCCACCGGTGCCTTGCACCCCTCTGCCTCCAGAGTCAGGCCAACCATGCGGATCAGGCGCCCTTCAACCACCGGCTGAGTCGGCAATTGCAGGGCCGATTGATAGCGCGACAGACGCCGCGCAAAGCTGATGCGCTCGGGGCGGCTCATGGGGCTGGGTCGTCGCCTGCCGGCACGGGGGATGTCACCGGCAAGTCTGGTTCGGGTGGATGCGCGCGCTGCTCGCGGTGCCGCTCCTGCAGCTGTTCAAGCAATTGCTGCAGACGGGTCTCAAGGGTCGCATCGACCTGACTGTGTTCGGTCTCAACCCGGCAGCCGCCGGGCATCAGGCTGTCGTCCTCAAGGAGCCGCCAGCTTTCTTCATGACGCTCGCGCAGCGCCTTGATGGCGTCAAAATCACTTGGATGGAGGTAAATGCGGATATTCTCTGCGCCGACCGGCAGCGCCTTGAGCGCGCCCCGCAGAACGGTCACCACCTGGGTGCGGTCGATCATCACCTCGCGCTGCAGCAGCTGGCGCAACATCTGTTCGAGCAGCACCAGCAGCATGTCCTCGATCAACTCATCCTGCTGCTGCAGGGGCGCCATCAACTGGCCCATGAGCTGTTCGAATTCACCCAGCCGCGCCTCAAGAGCATTGCGCGCTTCCTGCTGGCCTTTTAACTGGCCGGCGTGAAAACCGTCTTTTTCGCCGGTAGAAAAGCCTTCGTTGTAGGCTTCCTGACGAATCTGCTCCAACTCCTCGACGGTGAAGGGTTTGACCTCCTCCACCTCGATCTCGGGCTCGTCTTCTATCTCAGGCTCTTGCGGCTCAGGTGGCTCGCGCTCCAGCGCAACCTGATGCGGCGCCTCATCGAAACTGGGCAGATCCCAGCGACTGAACGCCGACACATCGCTGCTGCGCAGCAGCTCGCTCTCACTCTTGACTTGCGCCATCGCACCCTACCCCGCTCTGCAAACCACGGCAGCATACCACTGCAGGCCACCGCGTCAGATCATTTCCTCGCCGCCCTTGCCACCAAGCACAATCTCGCCGGCGTCGGCCATACGGCGGGCAATGGTGAGAATTTCCTTCTGCGCCGCTTCGACCTCGCTGATGCGTACCGGCCCCTTGGCTTCGAGGTCGTCCTGCAGCAGCTCGGATGCGCGCTTGGACATGTTGCGGAAAATCTTGTCCTTGATGGCATCGTCCGCGCCCTTGAGGGCCACGATCAGCACCTCGGAGGACACCTCGCGCAGCAGCGCCTGGATACCGCGGTCGTCGACTTCGGCCAGGTTGTCGAAGACAAACATCAGGTCTTCGATACGCGAGGAGAGGTCTTCGTCCATCTCGCGGATGGCCTCGATCAGCTGCGACTCGGTGCTCGACTCCAGGAAGTTCATGATGTCGGCAGTACGCTTGACCCCGCCCATGGCAGCGCGCGAGGTGTTGGAGTTACCGGCGAACTGTTTCTCCAGAATCTCGTTAAGCTCTTTCAGCGCCGAGGGTTGCACGGTATTGAGCGCTGCAACGCGCAGCAAAATGTCCAGGCGCACCTTGTGATCGAAGTATCCGACCACTTCAGCGGCCATGTCCGGATCCAGATAGGCTACGACGATGGCCTGAATCTGCGGGTGCTCGAAGCGAATAACATCTGCCACAGCGCGCGGCTCCATCCACTTCAGGCTATCAAGGCCAGAAGTGCTGCCGCCGAGCAGAATGCGGTCAACCAGGCTGTTGGCCTTGTCCTCGCCAAGGGCCTGGGTCAGCATGCTGCGGATATAACCGTCGGCGCCAACACCCAGACTGGTCTGATCGCTGACCACCTCGATGAAATCGCCCATGACCTCTTGCACCTGCTCGCGATGCACGGTGCGCAGACCGGCCATGGCGCTGCCCACCCGCTGAACTTCCTTGGGGCCCATGTGCTTGAGAATGGCTGCAGCGTCGGACTCGCCAAGGCTGAGCAGAAAGATGGCCGCCTTGTCCAGCTTGGACATCTTGGCCGGGCGCTTACCCGCTTCTTCACTCATCGGCATTGATCCATTCCTTCACTACTTGGGCCACACGGCCCGGGTCTTCAGCCAGCAGGCCTTTAATGGCATTCAACTGCTGTTCGTAGCCGGCACCAGGCGGTGGCAGCAGTACCGGGCTGGACGCGGGGCCGGACAGGCTGACCTGATCGTCACGCAGCTCGTCGTCGAGACCGCCCATGCCACCACCGGCACCACCCGGCAGGTCTGACGGATATCCGTCACTGCCACTCTTGCCGGCCACAGTCAGATTTTTCAACGCTGGGCGCAAAACTGCAAACACCAGCACCAGAACAAAGAGAATACCCAGAATTTGCTTGGCGACATCCCAGAACCAGGGCTGCTCCCAGAACGGGATTTCCGGCAGCGGCTCAACATCGGATTCTGCCACAAAGGCGCTGTTGATCACGCTGACGCTGTCGCCGCGGGCGGCGTCATAGCCGACCGCATCCTGCACCAGACGGGTCAGACGCAGGACCTCAGCCTCGCTCAGCGGCGTGCGGGTTACCTCACCGGTCTCGGCATTGACCTCAGACGGATCGTCCACCACCACCGCCACTGACAGGCGTTTCAGGCGGCCTTGCTGCTGACGGGTATGGCTGATCTGACGGTCCAGCTCGTAGTTGCGAATCGCCTGCTCGCGCTTGTCCTGAGGCGGCACGGCAACCACCGGCTCACCCGTTGCCGGATCAATCACCTGCTCCGGCACCTGGGTTGCACCCGGCGGCTGGTTGGACAGCGCACCCGGGACGCCTTGCGGACCACTGTTGGCCGAGCGCGCCTCACTCACAACCTGTTCGCTGCGCAGCGCCGCATCGGGGCTGAACATCTCGGCGGTCGACTCCACCGTACTGAAATCCACATCAGCCGACACTTCAGCCTTGTAGCGGCCAGCCCCCAGCAGCGGCTGCAGAATGTTGTGTACGCGACGGGTGTAAGTGTCTTCCAGCCGGCGGGTGTAATCAAACTGGCGCCCGGCGACTGTCAGCTCGTTCAGCTCATTCTGATCGGACAGCAGGTTGCCGTTCTGATCGACAACGGTGACCTCATCCTTGCTCAGCTCGGGCACACTGGTGGCAACCAGATTGACGATGGCCATGACCTGCGCAGGCTCAAGGCGGCGACCGGCGTACATTTCCAGCAGCACGGATGCGCTTGGCTTGCGGTCATCACGGACAAAAACGGTAGAGCGCGGAATGGCGATATGCACCCGCGCGCTCTTGACGTTGTAAAGGCTGGAAATGGTCCGCGCCATTTCACCTTCCAGGCCCCGGCGATAACGCGCCGTTTCCATGAACTGGCTGGTGCCAAGGCCCTGCTCGCGGTCAAGAATCTCAAACCCCAGGTTGCCGTCGGTCGGGGCAATACCTGCGCTGGCCAGACGCATGCGCGCATCCGCCAGATCGGCGCTGCGTACCAGCAGGGCGCCACTGTTGGGTTCCACCTTGTAATCAATGCGGCTCTGCTGCAGCAGCTCGACCACCTGACCGGCATCGTAGCCATCCAGGCTGTTATACAGCGGCCGGTAATCCGGCTCCTGCGACCACAGCACCACCGCAAAGCCAATCGCTACGCTGGCGGCCAGACCGACCAGCAAGCCAAACTGACGCAACATGGGCAGTTGCGCCAGATTATCCAGAAAGGTCAGCCCCATCAGCGGCTTACGCTCGCCCTCTGGCTGGTTGCGGGTCGCCGGTGTATTGCTGGCGGTATCCATGGTCAATTCCTCGACAGATCAGGCCTAGATAGCCATTTTCATGATGTCTTCATAGGCGGCAACCATCCTGTTGCGCACCTGGGTCATGGCCTGAAAGGCTACTGAGGATTTTTGCGA
>MDTG01193684.1_pt1 | contig 10585 bp, 10 predicted proteins | sample 811421 | NCBI WGS metagenome assembly MDTG01 (sample SAMN05326645, study PRJNA326480) | marine metagenome | isolation source: seawater | place: Pacific Ocean: South East | collected 2011
TTAATAGTAATTATTATTATAAAATTGTTTCAGTATATTTGTTTTGATAATAATAAATTAAAAAATAATAACATATTATTTTTAATACCTTTATTAGCTTTTTGTATAAGTTTAAAAACTTATTTTCTACCTTATGTATTACTTGGATTAACAGTAATAATAATAAACGAAAAATTTTCAAAAAACTTAAAAAATTTATTTTATTCAAAATCTTTTTTTATTTTTTTTATATCTTTATCAATTTATTTTTTTCATCATTTTGTTTCAACTGGTTGTTTTATTTCACCTTTGAGCCTAACTTGTTTTGGTGATAATCTTTATTGGGCTGGAGATAGTAAATTATATGAAGACTTGTCTCTTTGGCTCGAGCAGTGGTCAAAAGCTGGGGCTGGACCAAACTTCAGAGTTGAAAATCCACAAGAATATATTCAAAACTTTAATTGGTTAACTAACTGGATAGATAAATATTTTGTTGGAAAATTTTGGGAGCAACTTCAATTATTATTAATTGTTTTTCTCGTAATCTTCTTAATATTCAAGAATTTTAAATTTAATAACGAAAAATTTAAAATTAACAAAAAAATTATATTTTTTTATTCTATTATTTTATTAATCTTTTTTATTTGGTTTATGAAACATCCATCATTAAGGTATGGAGGCTATGCAGTAGTTTTTTTAACTTTATCGATACCAATTGCTTTAATCTTTAAAAAAATTGAAAATAAAAAATTTATAAATGAAAAGTTAAAATATTTACCAATATTGGTAATAATCTTATTCAATTTAAAGAATTTTAATAGAATTGATAAAGAATTTAAAAGAACTGACTTATATAAATTTGATAATTTCCCCTTTTTTGCGCTTCCAGAAAAAAAGTTTATTTCAGAGAAATTTCCGTCGGGTTTAACAATTTATCGAACAACTGGTCATTGTTGGAATACACCAACACCATGTTATGGAAGTTTATCAAGTGAAATTAAAGTAAAAAAAAATAAAGGGTATTATTTTATTTATAAATAATTAAGACTTTAAAATTGAAATGTTATATTCAAAATTAATAATTATCGCGCTTAATTTTCTTGATTATTTTCAACAAAAAAAAATTATCGAATTAATTAACAGTAAATTTACAAGGCCAATAGTAGTTATTGATATAGGTGCCCATTATGGAGAAACAATTAAGTTATTTAATAAAAAATTAAGAATTAAAAAGATTTATTCATTTGAGGCAAGTCCTAAAAATTATCAGATACTTCAAGAAAATATTTCTAAATTTAGCAAAGAAAAAGTTGAGATATTTAATTTTGGTATTGGAGAAAAATTATCTAAAAATTATATTAATCAAACCCTAGAGTCGTCTTCATCAACAATAAACATGTTGAATGAAAATTCAAAATATTTACAAAAAAAATTAAAAATTTTAAATATAAAAAATAAAGATTCTTTTCATCATAAAATTCCAATTAATATGATAACTTTAGATGATTTTATAGAAAAAAAAAGAATTGATTATATTGATTTGTTGAAAATAGATACCGAGGGATATGAATTTAATGTTTTAAAAGGGCTATCAAAATATAAGCAAAAAATAAAATTAATTTATTTTGAGCATCATTACGATGATATGATTATCAAAAATTATAAATTTACAGATATACACAAATTATTAAGAGATTTTGATTTTAAAATGATAAAAAAAAGTAAAATGATATTTAGAAAGTCTTTTGAGTACGTTTACGAAAATGAAAAAAATTATTAATTATTTTTTTAATCTCAATTTATAATAAGATGAAATAACAATAACAAACATTCTCAAAGCATTTGATATTAATGAAGTCATTTTAGTTCCTTCTTCTTTTCTTTCATAATATGTTACTGGAACTTCAGTTATCTTTAAATTATTTTTATATGCACCTATTAAAAGGTCAAAATCTCCCCATAAATCTTTCATTCCCCATTTTGAGTTATCTTTTTTTATTTTAAACCAATCTTTTTTATAAAATATTTTAGTTCCACAAAGTGTATCAGTAATTTTTTTTCTAAATAACAGGCTAAATAAACTAGCAAAAAAAGTATTTCCAATAAAATTAAAAAATTTCATTGCTCCATCTTTTTGTGGATAAATCATTCTTGTGCAATTAATAAAATCTGCATTAGTATTTTTTAAGATATTAATTGAAAACTCAATATCTTTAAAACTGACTGTTAAATCTGCATCGTATATAACAATTATTTCACCACTTGAATGCTCAATGCCTTTATAAACATTTTCAGATTTACAAATTCCAGGACCCGTATATCTAATTATTTTATTGTTGATGAGTTTGTCTGATAACTTATCAATTTCATCACTGGTCTTATCAGAAGAATTATCATCACCGAACAAGTATTCATAAGTTTGATTATTTTCAATAATTTCTTTCTCAAATAATTTGATATTTTTTTGTTCATTTTTACATGGAATTATAAAAGAAACTCCCATGTTTTCATTGTCAATTAAATTTTTATTTATCTTTTTTAAAATAGTGACATTTGAAAGACAAAATATATTTAGTAAAGGTAATCTAAAAATTCTATTAATAAAATTTGTGATGATTGGAATATAAATTGGTAATGCTATTAGTTTTTCATTTCTAACAATTTCTAAATTACAACTAGAATATAAGTTGTTAAGATACGAAGATGGTAAAAAATTATTTTTTGTAGGAGAGAAATTAAAGAATAATTTTAATATCTTAAGAAGACTCATCCAAATTAAATTTTTAGACAAAACAATAATCTTTGCATCATCATTTATAATTTTTGATAAATTTAATAAATTTGAAGTAGGATTTGATTGATGCTCTATATCAGCAATTAGTATTGTATCACTTTCTGATATCTCATTTTGTTTTATTTCACTAATGTAACTAATATTTTCATTATATTTTATTTCATATTTTTCATCAATTTCATTTATAAGTATTTTGTTTGATTGAATATTCTTACAAATTATTGAATTACCAGCACAAAAAACAAAAATATTTTTTGAGTTATCTATACAATTATTAATAAAATTTGAAATTTCATTAAACAAAAATTTTTTCTTTTCAACAAATTGAAGTCTTTTTTCAAAATTTGATTTAAAAAAGTTAATACTTGAATATAGATAATAATTATTTTTTAAAATTTCAAATATATTCATAATTTATATAACTAAAAAAATTATTTTTTAAGTATTTACTTTTTGAGTATCATATATAATTGATACAATTAATAATATTATTATAAATAAATTAAAAAAATGAAACAATATATAGTTGTAACTGGGGGTGCTGGATTTATTGGAACAAATTTAATTCAAAAACTGTTAAAAAATACGACTTTTAAAATTTTAAGTATAGATAATTATTCAACTGGATCCAAAAAAAATCATATTTTAAACAAACGTGTAAAATACATTAAATCAGATACAAAAAAAATTTTTAAAATTTTAGATAATTATGAAAAAAAGATAAAAGTAATTTTTCACTTCGGTGAGTTTGCAAGAATTTATCAAAGTTTTTTAAAAATGAATGAATGTATCGCATCAAATACTATTGGCACGAATGAAGTATTTAATTTTTGTTTAAAAAATAAAATAAAATTAATTTATTCTGCTACATCAGCAAGTATTGGCAATCAAGGCAATGATAAAAATTTATCACCTTACGCTTTTACTAAAGCAAAAAATCTTGAAATGTTAGAAAATTTAAAAAAATGGTTTAATTTTAAATATGAGGTTATTTTTTTTTATAACGTATATGGTCCAAATCAAATTAAAACTGGAAGTATGGCAACTGTAATAGGTATATTTGAAGAACAGTTTAAAAAAAATAAACCTTTGACAGTAGTTAAACCAGGAACTCAATCAAGAAGATTTACACATGTTTTCGATACAGTAGAAGCATGTTTTTATGCTTATAAGAAAAATAAATGCAGGCATTATAGTATTTCTAATAAAAAAAGTTATACTATTATTCAGGTTGCAAAAATGTTTAACTCTAGAATTAAATATTTACCCGCAAGACCTGGTGAAAGATATGCTTCTGCTTTGACTAGCATGAATATGTCAAATAAAGTCTATAAACTGTATGGAAAAATTCAGCTAAAAGATTATTTGAGGAAGATAATAGATTAGATAAATCAGTATTATTTCTTAGTTTACAATCTAAATTAAATGATTATAAATCTCATGCCGGTAATTATTGCGCTAGTGTTATACCCGATCCCATTCCGAACTCGGAAGTCAAGCCTGGCTGCGCCAATGGTACTTTGTCTTAAGGCATGGAAGAGTAGGACGTTGCCGGCAATTAATTATTATGAAAATTAAAAGCTCACTTAAATCTATAAAAAAAAGAGACCTAAACTCAAAAATGGTCAAACGAAGAGGTAGAGTTTATATTATAAATAAAACTAACCCAAAATTTAAAGCAAGACAGAAATAATTTTATGGATAACGAGAGCCATAAAAATACTTGGAATAATTTTACAAAATTTGTTACATGGGGCACTGTAGCCGTGATAGCTATACTGGTCCTAATGGCACTTTTCTTGTTATAAACTCTTCTTATGAAAATCGGATCAATTTTAGAGGACCATAACAAAGAAAAAAGAATAACGATTACACCAGATATTGTAAAAAAATATATATCTTTAGGTTTTAAAATTTCATTAATAGAAAATTATGGAGCTCATCTTGGAATAAAAGACGAAGAATATGATGAACTTGGAGTTGAGATTTTAAAAGATGAAAAAGAAATTCTAAGAGATTCAGATATTATAGTTCAGTTAGATTTATTAAATAATGAAAAATGTTCATTATTAAAGGAAAATCAAACTTTAATTGGAACTTTAAACCCTTACACCAATAAACAAGAATTAGAAAATTTAGCTAAAAAAAAAAGTAAATATTTTTTCATTAGAGTTGCTTCCAAGAATAACAAGAGCACAATCTACGGATATATTATCATCCCAGGCAAATTTAGCTGGTTATAAAGCTGTGATAGAGTCATTTGCTCAGTTTGGAAAAGCAGTTCCAATGATGATGACAGCAGCAGGCACAGTCCCAGCTGCAAAAGTTTTAGTTGTTGGTGCAGGAGTTGCAGGTTTACAGGCTATTGCAACAGCTAAAAGAATGGGTGCAATAGTATTTGCCACAGATGTTAGAATGGCATCAAAAGAACAAGTTGAAAGTTTGGGTGGAAAATTTCTTACTGTTGAAGGATCAGAAAATCTTGAAACAGAAGGAGGATACGCGAAAGAAGCTTCTGATGAATTTAAAAAAAAACAAGAAGATCTACTAACAGAAACGTTAAAAAAAATTGATATTGTAATTTGTACTGCTTTAATTCCAGGTAAAAAAGCACCAATAATAATTAAAGAAAATATGATTAAGAATATGCAGTCTGGTTCAGTTATTTATGATTTAGCTGCAGTGCAGGGGGGTAATACAGTGTTTACAGAAGTAGATAAAATTGTTGAAAAAAATGGGCTTAAAATAATGGGTGAAAGAAATATACTAAATAAATTACCAGTGTCTGCATCAAATCTGTATGCTAAAAATATGTTTAATTTTGTTTCAAATTTATATGATAAAGACAATAGTAAAATTAATATTAATTTAGAAGATGAAATAATAAATAAAACGTTGATAAAATAATTTATGGAAATAGATCCTTTAATATTCAGATTAAGCATTTTTATACTTTCAATATTTGTTGGATATTATGTCGTTTGGAGTGTAACACCTTCTTTGCATACTCCGTTAATGTCAGTTACTAATGCAATTTCGTCCGTAATAATTGTTGGTGCAATAATAGCAGGACTATCAGGTGACTCTCTGGCAATTTTTAATTCATCAAGTATTTTTGGTTTTTTAGCAATTTCTTTAGCTGCAATAAATATTTTTGGTGGATTTTTAGTAACTCAACGAATGCTTGCAATGTATAAAAAAAAGAAGAAGGATAAAAAATGATATCAGCTAACTTATCTGCAATTTTTTATTTAGTCTCAGGTGTGTTGTTTATCTTGGCTTTGAGAGGCTTATCATCTCCAGAAACATCTAGACAAGGAAATTTGTTTGGTATTTTGGGAATGATAATAGCCGTTACAGTAACATTTTTATCTGTTGGCAACTTTTCTAGTGGTTTTATTTTTGTTTTAATATTTATCTTAGTAGGTGGCTCTATTGGAGCATTAATCGCGTATAAAATACCAATGACAGCGATGCCGGAACTAGTGGCTGGATTTCATAGTCTAGTAGGTCTTGCAGCTGTCTTTGTGGCAATTTCAGCTTTTTTGAATCCAGAAGCCTTTAATCTTGGCTCCCCAGGAAATATTAAACTTGGGAGTTTGATAGAAATGTCTATTGGTGCTGCAGTTGGAGCCATAACGTTTTCAGGTTCTGTAATAGCTTTTTTAAAACTTCAAGGAATAATGTCTGGATCACCAATTACTTTTAGAGGTCAACATCCTCTTAATGCAATTATATTAATATCAATAGTTATCTTAATTTATTTATTATGCTCATCACAATCATCTAATTTATTTTGGATATTGTTAGCTGTATCTTTTTTAATTGGATTTCTTTTGATTATTCCGATTGGTGGAGCTGATATGCCAGTTGTAATTTCCATGTTAAATTCTTACTCAGGATGGGCAGCGGCTGGAATTGGTTTTACCCTAGAAAATACAGCTTTAATAATCACTGGTGCTTTAGTTGGATCGTCTGGTGCGATATTATCGTATATTATGTGTAAAGGAATGAACCGTTCATTTTTTAGTGTAATTTTGGGTGGATTTGGCGCTACCGAAAATTCATCATCGTCTTCAAATAAAGAAAAAAAACCTGTCAAAAGTGGAAATGCAGATGATGCAGCTTTTTTAATGAAAAATGCATCATCAGTAATTATTGTTCCAGGATATGGAATGGCAGTTGCTCAAGCACAACATGCTCTTAGAGAAATGGTAGATACTTTGAAAAAAAATGACATAAAAGTTTCATACGCAATACATCCAGTAGCAGGAAGAATGCCTGGACATATGAATGTTTTATTAGCAGAAGCTAATGTTCCTTACGACGAAGTATTTGAGTTAGAGGAAATAAATAATGACTTTGCAAACGCTGATGTTGCTTTTGTGATAGGCGCAAATGATGTGACTAACCCAGTTGCAAAAACAGATCCACAAAGTCCCATATACGGAATGCCAGTATTAGATGTAGAAAAATGTAAATCAGTATTATTTGTAAAAAGAAGTCTTTCCCCTGGTTATGCTGGGATCGATAATGATTTATTTTATAAAGAAAATACACTCATGCTGTTTGCTGATGCAAAAAAGATGACAGAAGATATTACTAAAAATTTAAATTAGTAAAATCTAAATTTAATTAATGAAAAAAACTTAAATTTTTATTTTCCATGTATTGAGGATGGAGGATTAGAAAAAAATGTTTTTGCCTTGGTAAATTCTTTAGCAAAAAAAAAGTATTGTATAAATTTTTTTACATATGAAAATAATATTCAACACAATCAATTAAAAAATAAATTTTTTTTTCACAAAAATATAAATGTTATAACCTCAAATTTTGTACCTGGTGTAAAAAGCAGATATTTAAAATATTTGTTTTGTTTTATTCGGTTATTTTTGTCATCAACAATAAATCGAGGAATTATTGTATCCTTTCAAGGAAATATATTGCCCATAATCGCTGGAAAAATTACTGGAAAAAAAATAATTATTAGATGTAATACAGCTCCATCAAAATATATTAATAATAATTTTAAAAAATCATTTTTTAAATTTTTCTATTCTTTAAGTAATCTAATTTTAGTAACTTCAAACGATTTTAAAAAAGAAATTAAAAAATATTTTCAGCTTAATAGTATTGTTCATAGGCAAAGTTTGGATATAAAACAAATTAAAAAGGATTCAAAAAATAAATTCAAATTCGAATTTTTTCAAAATTTTAAAGGATTAAAAATAATTAATATTGGAAGATTAACATATCAGAAAGATCAAATGACTTTATTAAGAGCATTTGCAAAATTAATTAAGTATAGGAAAGCAAGACTTTTATTAATTGGAAATGGAAATGACAAAAGAGACTTACAACAATTTATATATAAAAATAAATTAAACAAATTTGTCAAATTTATACCATTTACAAAAAATCCTTTTAAGTACGTAATAAAAAGTAATGTCAAAGTATTAAGTTCTAGATATGAGGGCAATCCAAATATTTTATTAGAAATTGCTTGTTTAAAAAGATTGATTATTTCATCGGATAGCAAGGTTGGTCCAAGTGAAATTCTTCAATCTGGAAAAGGGGGAATTCTATTTAATGTTGGTGATTATAATAAATTATATAATTTGCTAAAAAAATTGAATATTAATTCAGAGGAAGTGAAAAAGAAAATAAATATTTCATATAGATATGTTACAAAAAATTTTCAAAAAGATATTTCAATTCCATTTATTAAACTTATAAATAACATATAGTGAAGATTGCCATTGTAGGTGCTGGATTTTTTGGATTAACTTTAGGTTTAATTCTATCAAAAAAATATGAAGTCGAAATATTTGAAAAAAGAAAATCTATTATGCAAGGGGCTTCCTCTGCTAATCGATTTAGATTTCATCTTGGTTATCATTACCCCAGATCGCAAAAAACAGTAAAAGAAATAAATAAATCTAAGGATCATTTTATTTCTTATTTTGGTTCTAATATATTTGGAAAGACATCAAACTATTATCTAATTGCAAGTCAAAGTATGGTAAAATTTAATAGATATAAAAAATTTTTAAAAAAAAATAATTTATTTTATAAAGTTCTTAATAATTCATTCAAAAAAGGTTTTATTGAAAAAAGTATTATAACTAATGAAAAAATATTGGATTATTTTCATTTAAAAGAAAAAATTTTAAAAAAAATAAATAATTCAAAGTTAAAATTAAATTTCAATAAAGAATTTAAAAAAAAATATTTAAAAAATTTTGATAAAGTAATTGTTACAACTTACGCAAATAATAACTTTGTTCTAAAAAATTTAGGTATCAAAAAGTTAAATGAATTTAAATTTGAGCTTGTCGAAAAAATTTTAATTAAGTTACCGATAAAATATAAAAAAGATAGTTATGTAGTTGTAGATGGAAAATTTGTATGTGTAGATCCATTTTTAGGCACCAATTATCATTTATTAAGTGATGTGAAAAATTCTAAATTAGAGACAAAAGTGGGTAAATTTCCAATCTTTAAACATAAAAATAAAAAATATATAAACAAAGGAATAATTAAAAATTTAAAAATTTCTCAGTTTACCAATTTTATAAAAACTAGCTCAAATTATTTGCCCTTCTTAAAAGATGCAAAATATATTGGTTCAATGTTCGTAGTCAGGGCAATTATGAAAAATAAAGAAAAAACAGATGAAAGAACTTCAATAATAAAATTTCATTCAAAAAAAATTGTAAGTATTTTATCTGGAAAATGGAACAATTGTGTTTATCTGGCAAAAAGTTTAAAACTATGAAAATTTAATGAAAGTTTGGTATAATAGGAATATATATGTCGACTAAAATTTTTTGTGATATTGCAGATATTAAAAATATCAAAAAGTTTAATAAAAAAAAAATAGTTAAAGGATTTACAACAAATCCTAGCTTGATGAGAAAAGCTGGTGCAAAAAACTACGAAAATTATTCAAAAAAATTGATTAAAATTTGTAAATCAAAACCTATTTCCTTGGAAGTTTTTGCAGATAATGAAATTAAAATGTTAGAACAAGCCTTTAAGATTAATTCATGGGGTAAAAATGTTTATGTCAAAATACCAATAACAAATTCTAAGGGTATTTTTACAGGAAAAGTTATTAAAAAACTTAATGAAAAAAGAATTAAATTAAATATTACAGCTGTTTATAGTTCATCTCAGACTAAAAAAATTTTAGAACTTATTGACAAAAAAACTAGTGTAATTATTTCAATTTTTGCAGGTAGAGCAGCTGATACAGGAAAAGATCCTATTCCAGAAATAAAAAAAAGTATTTTTTTTGCTAAAAAATTTAAAAATGTGAAAATACTCTGGGCAAGTGTTAGAGAGCCATATAATTATTTACAAGCAAAACAATTAGGATGTCAAATTATAACAGTTCCACCAGCGATAATAGAAAAAGTAGAAAATTTTGGTAAATCTTTTGACTATTTGACTAAGCAGACAGTTAAAGGGTTTTTAGTAGATAGCAAAAAATCTAATTTTAAAATTAAATAAATTGGTTGCGGGGGACGGATTTGAACCGCCGACCTTCAGGTTATGAGCCTGACGAGCTACCAGACTGCTCCACCCCGCGATGTGATTAAATTCTATTTTTAATCTTATTTAATTTTTTTACTCTTTTTATGTTTTCTTGAAGAATTCTTTTTTTCTTTTCTGAAGGTTTTTCATAAGTATTTTTTAATTTTATAATTTTAAAAAAACCATCTCTCTGAAGTTTTCTTTTTAAAACTCTAAGAGCCTGCTCAATATTATTATCTTTAACTTCTATTTTAATAACTACCTCCAAAAAAA
>MDTG01197148.1_pt1 | contig 10585 bp, 9 predicted proteins | sample 811421 | NCBI WGS metagenome assembly MDTG01 (sample SAMN05326645, study PRJNA326480) | marine metagenome | isolation source: seawater | place: Pacific Ocean: South East | collected 2011
TAATGTAAAATGTTTTATTTTTACCAATTGTAAACCAATCTAAAACTTAACAATTATGTCAGACATTGCATCAAGAGTAAAAGCAATAATCGTAGACAAACTAGGTGTTGACGAAAATGAAGTTGTAACTGAAGCTAGCTTCACTAACGACCTAGGTGCCGATTCGTTAGATACGGTAGAATTGATCATGGAATTCGAAAAAGAATTCGATATTCAAATTCCGGATGATCAAGCTGAAAATATTGCGACTGTAGGCCAAGCGATTTCCTACATCGAAAATTCAAAATAAACCTTGTTCCTCTATGGAATTAAAGCGAGTTGTTGTTACTGGTCTTGGTGCGCTGACCCCTATAGGAAATAACCTTTCAGAATATTGGGAAGGTTTAAAAAATGGAAAGAGTGGAAGTGCAGCAATTACCTATTTTGACACTGAAAAGTTCAAAACAAAATTCGCTTGTGAGTTAAAAAATTTCAATGCACTCGATTATTTTGATCGAAAGGAAGCTAGAAAACTAGATCGATTCGCTCAATATGCTATCGTCGCCTCAGACGAGGCTATTTTGGACGCAGGATTCGAAGAGGACACTTTAGATAAATTTCGTGTTGGAGTAATTTGGGGTGCTGGAATTGGCGGCTTAGAAACATTTCAAAATGAAATGATTGCCTATGGAGAAGGGGATGGAACACCGCGCTTCAACCCCTTTTTCATTCCTAAAATGATCGCGGATATCGCTCCGGGGAATATATCAATAAAGCACGGTTTTATGGGTCCGAATTACGCTACAGTTTCGGCCTGTGCTTCATCGGCTAATGCTATTATTGACGCTCTGAATTATATTCGTTTGGGTCATTGTGACGTTATTGTTACTGGAGGAAGTGAAGCTGCAGTTGCGATTGCAGGTATGGGAGGGTTTAATGCTATGCATGCTCTTTCTACTCGGAATGAAAGTCCTGAAACTGCCTCTCGCCCCTTTGATTCGACTCGCGACGGATTTGTTTTGGGAGAGGGTGCTGGAGCACTAATAATGGAAGAATACCAGCATGCTAAAGCACGCGGTGCTAAAATTTATGCTGAGGTTATTGGAGGTGGTCTTTCTAGCGATGCTTATCATATGACGGCCCCTCATCCAGATGGTCTTGGTGTAGAGAGGGTGATGTTAAATTGTTTACGCGATGGAGGGATTAAACCAAATCAAGTTGATTCGATAAACACACATGGTACATCAACACCATTGGGAGATGTTGCAGAATTAAAGGCTATTGTGAACGTTTTTGGTGATCACGCGCCAAATATTAATATCAATTCCACCAAATCTATGACTGGGCACTTGTTGGGTGCCGCTGGAGCCATAGAGGCCATTGCTTCGATCTTGGCGATGAACAATAGTTTAGTACCCCCTACCATAAATCATAAAACAGTAGATGAAAATATTGATGCTCGTTTGAATCTTACCCTGAATAAAGCCCAAAAGCGAGAGATCACGTATGCCATGAGTAATACTTTTGGTTTTGGTGGTCACAACGCCTGTGTGCTTTTGAAAAAGCATACTGATTAGGCATTAGTATGGTATCCATAAAAAATATATTTTCCTCAAGACCACAAGAAGAGGAAGCGTTTTTTCATGCCGTAAAAGAAATATTGGGATTTAGTCCTCAAAATCTTGATTGGTATTTCGAGGCCTTTACACATCGCTCAACACAGTCTGTGAATAAAGACGGCCAGCCTCAAAACTATGAGCGTCTGGAATTTGTAGGGGATGCTATGCTGGGCTCGGTCATCGCATCATATCTCTTTTCCATGGTCCCCGATGGCAATGAAGGATATCTGACTAAAATGAGATCTAAAGTAGTGAGTCGCGAGCATCTAAATGAGCTTGGAAGAGACCTTAATTTGGTTGCCCTTGTGAAGACTAATGTACCGATTGATCAATTTGGCGAAAATATTCATGGCAATGTTTTTGAAGCTTTAGTCGGAGCTATTTATTTGGATCGAGGTTATACGTGGGTAGAAAAATTCGTTCAAAGCAGAGTGATCGAACCTTATGTAGATATCGAAAAACTCGAAGGAAAGGTTATTAGTTACAAAAGCCTGATCATTGAGTGGTGTCAAAAACACAAGAAGACATTTAAATTTCAGACTTACGAGGATAATGGCGTAGAGGCTACAAAACACTTTGCAGTCAAATTTTATATCGATAAGGAAGTCTTAGCTAAAGCTCGAAGTACATCAAAAAAGAAGGCTGAGGAATTAGCTGCGAAAAGAGCATTTTATGCCTTACAAAATAAAATGAGTCCTCAGTCAGAGGAGACACATGACAATGATTAATACATTTTCTCACTTCTTAGGTCAAAAATCAAGTCAATTCTCGGACTATCGCCAAAACAATTATTAATTTTAACAAATTTTGCACCAATGGCAGTACATCGCCTAAATCTTGAGGAGGATGAAGAAGACTTTGCGTTGATTGCTATTCACTGTGGCGAAGCACCATTTAGGTTAGCTTTTTTGATGAACAATAAGCTTAAATGGCAATTAAGACGTGAGCGAAAAGATATCCTAACTAAAAAAGACGGGATAGAGCGAGAATATCCATGTTATCGTTATACTTCAAAACACGATCAACTCGACCATTTACTTTTGAGTAATATCCTTGTGGAAGATGAGATAAAGGTACCAGGAGATCAAATGGGGCTTTTTGGATCTATTGATACGGCCAATACTAATATAAATTATCTTATGCCGGAGTTCAAAAAGGTTGATTATTTATTGAAGATTGAGATAGATCTGGGTGAAGCACGAACCAAACTTCTGGTTCAACAAATAAAATCAATACAGGAAGTTATATCGACTTACGTCATTCCTATGTCAAAAGTGAAAAACGCTTATCATTTAAATTACTAACCAAAATGAATATTAAAAAGACCAAAATTGTTGCCACATTGGGCCCGGCCACAGCAGATAAGAAGGTGTTGAAAGACATGATGGATGCTGGGGCGAATGTTTTTCGTATTAATTTTTCTCATGCTGATTATACTAATGTAAAAGCCCACGTAGATATTATTCGCGAGATCGAGGAAGAAACTGGAATGTCTGTCGGTATTTTGGCTGATCTTCAGGGGCCAAAACTGCGTGTAGGCAGAATGAAGGAAGGTGTATTAGTTAGTCCGGGTGATCAAATTAACTTTTGCACTGGCGATAAATTTGAAGGGACAAAGAAACGAGTATATATGAATTATGATAAGTTTCCAGCTGAAGTTAAACAAGGTGAGCACATTCTGCTTGATGACGGAAAACTTATATTTAAAGTCACGGAAACCAACGGTAAGGATAAAGTCCTTGCGGAAGTGATTCAAGGAGGAGTATTGCATTCTAAAAAAGGTGTGAATCTGCCTACGACAGTTATTTCTCTGCCCGCCTTGACTGAAAAGGATAAACAAGATGCTATTTTCGCAATTTCCCTAGATGTTGATTGGATTGCATTGTCTTTTGTTCGCCATAGTCAAGACCTTAAAGATTTGAGAGACTTAGTTGAGGCACATTCGGATCAAAAAATTCCAATCATCGCAAAAATAGAAAAACCAGAGGCTGTCAAAAACCTTAAAGAAATCGTAACTAATTGTGACGGTCTCATGGTGGCCCGAGGAGATCTGGGAGTTGAAGTGTCGGCGGCTGATGTGCCGCTCATTCAAAAAGAGACAGTCCTAGCCGCTAAAAGAGCTAGAATACCTGTCATTATAGCTACCCAGATGATGGAGTCCATGATCACTTCGTTGACACCCTCTCGTGCTGAGGTGAATGATGTGGCCAATAGTGTGATGGATGGCGCTGATGCGGTAATGCTCTCAGGAGAGACGAGTGTGGGTCAATTTCCCGTTAAAGTGATTGAGAAAATGGCTAGTATTTGTCAAAGTGTTGAAAATAGTACTTTAATTAAAGTCCCACATGAACCGCCGATAATCCGGACCAATCGTTATATCACTAAGAGCGTATGTTATCACGCTGCAAAAATAGCCGGTGAAATCGACGCTAAAGTAATATGTACCTTAACAAATAGTGGATATACTGCTTTTCAAATTTCGGCCTGGCGTCCACAGGCTCATATATTGGTATTTACCTCCAATAAACGTATTTTATCTAGATTGAATCTGCTCTGGGGTGTGCGAGCCTATTTTTACGACAAGCAGGTGAGTACTGATGAGACGGTTTGTGACGTAAATGAAATTGCGATCCAAGAGGGCTATGCCGATGCAGGAGACTTTTTAATAAACCTTGCTGCAATGCCAATCGCAGACCGTGGCATGGTCAATACATTGCGTATCTCTCAGGTTTAATAAACATTAATATTGCAGACTTGAATAACTTGGGTTTTGTTTTGTGACACTAATTGTATTTGTTAGATTGACTATTTTTAGTAATGAACTGGGATCTATTGATATATGGGGTTAGCATTTGAGATTGAGCGTAAATTTTTAGTGCACGGAGATCAATTTCTTAGATCGCATGAAAGTCACATTAAAATTCGTCAAGGCTATTTAAGTACCGATCCATCTCGCATTGTGCGAGTGCGCCTGAATCAATACTCCGATGGTTGCGATTCGAAAGGTATTTTGACTATTAAAGGGCTCGGCTGTGACCAAGGTATATCAAGATTGGAGTGGGAAACAGAGATTGTTTTCTCACAAGCCGAAAAGCTGTTTGATTTATGTCTACCTAGTTTCATAGAAAAAACTCGCTATTTCGTTCCATATAAAGGGTTTAATTTTGAGGTTGATGTGTTTGACGGTGCTAATAGGGGCCTGATACTTGCCGAAATTGAATTGCCTGAAGTCAATACTGAATTTGAGAGACCCGTTTGGTTGGGGGAGGAAGTAACCCATCAAGAACGTTACTCGAATGCCGCTTTGAGTCATCAACCATTCACACTTTGGTAATGTCCTGTAATGCTTTAAGAAATTATTTTTGAAGTAAGTCTTTAAGTTTTTGTAGGTCTATTTCTAATCTTTGACCTGAGTGCTGGGTTTTTTCAAAAATGACAGATTTGGAGGGCAACTTATCTTGTATTAATGAGGATGCCGAAGCATGAATTGCACGAAAACCTGAATGTTTAAACAAAATCTGATTGGACCCAGTGATTCCCGCCCCAGGCATTACCGTCAATGCCTCTCCACATTTTTGATTCATTTTTCGGAGGAGTTCAATGCCTTTTTCGGCAGAGATTGCTTGACCCGATGAGAGTAGGGTGTCCACTCCTAATTCTTGGAGTTGATCTAAGGCCTTCATTGGATTGTGAACCCAATCAAAAGCGCGATGGACGGTAATGTGTACATCTGAATTTTGGTTTTTCGCTGTTACGATTAGCTGCCCTATGACCTCCAGATCAAGTTCAAATCCTGGAGTTAATGCACCTATAACTATTCCTTGAGCCCCTTGTTTCAAAAAGCGGATAATGTCCCTACGCATGACGCTTTCCTCCTCTTTTGTATAACAGAAATTACCAATTCTAGGCCTTATTAGTACGTGAATAGGTAGCTTAACTTGATTGGCAACAGATCGCATCAAACCATAGCTCGGTGTAATGCCACCAACCTCTAGCGCGGTGCACAATTCCAAGCGATCTCCTCCGTATTGTTCTGCCAGGAGGGCACTAGCAGTCGACTGAACACAAATTTCTCTAATCATTCCAAGATGATTTCGTCGATGAACGTCCATGATTTTTCTCCAGCCCCTTGTTCCCCTTCATTAATAATACCGTAACTGGGAATACGGATCTCAAGCCATATCAATTCTATGAATTCCTTTAGGGGCAGATTCAATTGCTGGGCGTAAGGCCCATTTTTTATAGGGAATGCGATGGGCCAATTGAGCTCATCGATACTTCCATCGGCGTATTTAAGTGCTACTTGTAACGATCTTGGAGCATAAATCCATTGGCCAGGATTGTGATAAAACCGCATTTTAAGACTTTTGGCTTGATCAGGTTTAAGGGCTTGAGTATTAAGACGTATCTTCACATCCTCACCCCAGAAACCTAGCCATTCTGTATCACCGTATCGACTATTGTCGCCGCGTTTACCGTTAGTTAGGGCCTTAGCCCCCCCCGCGTTATAACTTGAATGCGGCTCCGGTGACAAAACACCTATCCGACCAAGTCCACTATGTACAATTAAACTGTCCTGTTTTTTTTTGCCTACTTGTTCTCCATGAAATAAGAGCCGCGCTTCAACCATAGAGGTTTCTTCTATAGCAATCGGCCCTTCATACTCAGCCCATTCCTCTTTGTTCAGGCGATACTCAAGCGTGTGATCCTCTAATGGATTGATTAATGCATATCTGATCATGGGGTGAGAATTTCTTGAGGCTGAATCTTTCTCTGATTTTGGCTCTATACGATGTACCGATGCTATTTCGTAAAGGTGATTGGCGTAATTCACATTAAGGGCATCCAATCGTTTATGAAATTTGGCTACACGTATTATAAAGCGAGCGTACTCTGAGTCAATTGATTTTGCGGGACCACGCCATAATAACTCACTAAGCGCCAAGATACGAGGGAAAACCATATACTCTACCTGCTTGAAATTAGGCATATATTCGGTCCATACGTTACCTTGTGCGCCCAAAATATATTCAGCCTCTTTTTCATTTAGTTCACTTGGGATTGGATTATAGCTAAAAACTTTTTTCAAGGGAAGATAGCCTCCAATTGCTAAGGGCTCATCTGCCAGATCACTTTGGTAGTAATCAAAATAGCAATGTGATGTTGGGGTCATGATCACTGGGTGGTGCTGTCTAGCGGCCTGAATACCTCCTTTAGTGCCCCGCCACGACATAACAGTGGCGTTTGGAGCCAGGCCACCCTCAAGTATTTCGTCCCAGCCGATTATTTGTTTTCCGTTTTCGTTGATAAAGGTTTCGATTCTGGTTATGAAATAACTTTGGAGCTCTTGTTCGTCTATAAGCCCTTTCTCCTTTATTAACCTCTGACAATTATCACAAACTGACCAACGAGCTTTTGGCGCTTCATCACCCCCAATATGAATGTAAGGCCCTGGAAATAGAGTCATGACTTCACCGATAACTGTTTTTAAAAACGTAAAGGTTTCTTCGCGGGTACAATAGATATCATTAAAAACACCCCATTTTGTTGCTACAGGAACAGTCTCTTTTGTGCAACCTAATTCGGGATAAGAACTAATAGCCGCTCGAGCGTGGCCGGGCATCTCAATTTCGGGTATGATAGTGATGTGTTTTTGTGTTGCGTAAGCGACAATTTCTTTCACCTCCTCCTGGGTATAAAAACCACCGTAAGGGGTATTATCATATTTTTTTGGTTCATCGGAATAATGACCAAGGAGGGTTTCATTACGGATGGATCCATGCCCGGTCAGTCTTGGATAAGCCTTAATCTCGATACGCCAGCCCTGATCTTCGGTCAGGTGCCAGTGAAAGTAATTCATTTTGAGCAAGGCCAAATAGTCGATGTATTTTTTAATGTCCTCTACATCAAAAAAATGTCGTCCTACATCTAAATGCATACCGCGATAGGCGAATTTAGAATGGTCTTTGATGAGCCCAGTTGGCAAATGAAAATCAAAACGCGTGTTGGGAATCTTTTCCAGATATTCGGGCATTAGTTGACGGAGGGATTGTACCCCGTAGAAAGCACCGAGGTCGTCAGCCGCGCTAAGAGTCAATTGATTTGGTTCAATTTCGATTCGATAGCTTTCTTTGCTTAAGGCTGAGTCAACCAAAAAGCGCCATTGTGCTGGTATTGGATCAGTTTTTCTGAATTTAAAGCCATGAGGAATCATGAACTCTTGAAGGAATTTTGCGGTAAGTTCAAAGGAGGGTGAAATAAACCAATTAATCTGTTCACTGACCAAATGAGTCTGTCCGCTGGAATATGTGATTTGTGGTGCGGGGATGATTTGATGAATTTCTTTGGGCATCAAAGGCTGAGGAGGTTGACAACCAAAGAAAAAGACAGTTATAAATAAAAGATAGAAGGTCGGTTTCATCAACTATTACATTCCTGGGTTTAAGTTACAAAAAATGGATAGCTAAGGCTTAATTATCGACATATAAAATGGTTAAACTCCTTTAGCACAAAATCTTTTAAACGCCCCAAAAATATGCTCAAAATAAGGTATATTTACTTAATGTAAATGAGGAGATTAACTGCATTTTTTATTCCAAAATAATTGCCAAACTATGCGTTTATAGTATGCTTTAGCCAAAGGAAAGAAGTTTTCAATAAGGTGTTAGGTCAAGAATGTTTAACTCGATTTGATCGACATAATTCAAAAAATAATAAAAAATTGTGATTCGAGAAATTCCAAAAATATCTACAATTTTTATCGGTTTTCAGGGCTTATTAGTTCTGTTGCTGCTTTGTGGATGTACTGAGGGCTATATTGCTGATTATCAAACTTTAAAAGACGGGCAATGGCTAGCAAAAGAATCTATTGAATTTAGCTTTCCTGAACTAGACCCTTCCGTTAAATACGATATCCTGCTGAGTCTTCGTAATTCCAATGACTACCCATTTAATAATTTATTTTTACTGGTGACTTTAAGTCACCCAGATGGTTATACAGAAATCGACACTCTGGAATACCAGATGGCGAGGTCAGACGGAAGTTGGCTTGGGGTCGGCGCAGGAAATATAAAAGATAATTTACTGGAATATCGTAAGGCCATGACATTTCCTAAATCAGGCATTTATCGTTTGTCTTTGGCTCATGCCTTACGGAATAATGGTGAAGCTCAAGGCGTCTCTGTGCTGAAAGGGGTTATCGAACTGGGATATCAATTAGTTAAAGGGCTTAACAATAGCACTTCAATAGGGGTGTGGTAAAAATAAACTTATGACAAGACACAAAAAAAGTCCACAAAAAAAGTCCCCCAGGATAAAGTCGCAAAATAAAGACTATCGGAAATTTATTTTCTTTTTTTGGGGAATGGCTGTAGTTGCACTTTTAATGGTTGTAGGTTTGTTCGTTTTGACTGATATGGGTGTTTTTGGTCCTTTACCAGACGAAACAAGGCTTGAAGACCCTGAAAAGGATTTAGCAACACAAATTATCTCCTCCGACGGCCAAGTAATCGGGAAATTTTTTACTGAAAACCGCACCCCAGTTAGCTTTGAAGACTTACCTAAACATTTAGTTGAGGCTTTAATTGCAACGGAAGACGTAAGGTTTTATGAACATTCAGGTGTGGATGGACGAGGAACAATTAGGGCTTTGGTATTTTTAGGTGCGAGAGGTGGTGCAAGTACGATTAGTCAGCAACTAGCCAAACAATTTTTTACTGATCAAGTTTCGAGTAATAAGTTTCAACGCGGGATGCAAAAGGTGAAGGAATGGATTATTGCTACACGTTTGGAGCGCAGATATACAAAAGAGGAAATTATTACCATGTACTTTAACGTATATGATTTCTTGAATCTGGCAATAGGCATCGAATCTGCTGCGCAAATTTATTTTAATAAACAGCCTCAAGATTTAAATATACAGGAGTCTGCTATGTTAGTTGGTATGTTTAAAAATTCTGCACTTTACAATCCGAAGCGTAATCCTGTTGGAGTTACCAACCGCCGCAATGTAGTTTTGCGTCAAATGGCAAAATACGATTATATTAGTTCGCAAATGAGAGACTCGCTGCAGGGCCTGCCCTTGGATCTGGATTTTAGCCCCCAGGATCATGACAAAGGAATTGGAACATATGTGCGTGAATACATTCGAGGATTTGTTAAGCAATGGGCTCAATTAAATCCCAAGTCGGATGGCAGTATATGGAATGTCAGCAGTGACGGGCTTAAGATTTATACAACCTTGAATGCAAAAATGCAGAAATTTGCTGAAGATGCAGTAGATCAGCATATGAGTAAATTACAAGACGCTTTTAAGACACGAAATACTCAAAATCCAACAGCTCCATTTTTGAATATTACACGGGAAGAAGAGGATCGTATTTATAAGTCCGCGATGAAACGCTCAGATCGCTGGAGGGAGATGAAGGAACAAGGCAAGTCAGATCGTGAAATCGTTAAAAGTTTTCAGCGTCCCAGAGAGATGACTGTTTTTAGTCATGGTGGTAATATAGACACGACTATGACACCAATGGATTCAATTAAGTATTACAAATCTTATCTTCGTGCAGCCATGCTCTCCATGGTGCCTCAAACTGGTGAAATTCGAGCTTGGGTTGGGGGAATTGATTACAAAAACTTTAAATATGATATGGTACGCTTTGGCCGTCGACAAATCGGATCCACATTTAAGCCTTTTGTATATGCCACAGCAATAGATCAAATGCACATGTCGCCGTGTGATACTCTTCCAAATGCTCCTTATTGTATTCCACAGGGGCGATTTGGTATTCCAGAAGACTGGTGCCCTAAGAATTCGAGCAATACCTATGGAGGTATGATGAGCTTAAAGCAAGCTTTGGCGAGCTCAATAAATACTGTTACAGCTCGACTTATTGATCGGGTAGGGCCAAAACCAGTTATTGATTTGGCCGAAAAAATGGGAGTAGACCGAGGGAGAATTCCTCAGGCGCCTTCTATTGCCTTGGGGA
>MDTG01247893.1_pt1 | contig 10585 bp, 9 predicted proteins | sample 811421 | NCBI WGS metagenome assembly MDTG01 (sample SAMN05326645, study PRJNA326480) | marine metagenome | isolation source: seawater | place: Pacific Ocean: South East | collected 2011
AGAAGAAATTAAATAAAGATTAATAGCTATTTTAGTAAATTCAGCACTCTCGTAATTCATTTGGATAATAGGACATTTAAAAGATTTAATAAAATTTTTGTAATGAACATTAATTTTTTGATTTTTATTGTTTAAACCAATAATTATTCTTTCTGGTTTTAAAGCACGTTCAATGGCTGAACCAAAAATTAGGGTTTCTACTTGATAATAAATATTTTTCCTTAAGTTACATATATTTCTGGTAAAACCTGGTGGAACCTGACTTAAAATTATAATTGGTATTTGAGAAGAAATATTTTTAGATAAACTCAGTATTAGTTTGTTGATAGATTTCAAATTGCTAGTACCTTGATTATTAGTTGGGATATCCTCCGAAACATATATAAAATCACATTTATTTAAATCTTCTATTTCATTAGTTACTTTAAAATTTTTATTTTTTTTTAATAAAATTTTTTTTAGATCTTTTTCAAAATAAAGATTTTTAAAATCAAGTTTATTTTTTTTTTTTAGATATCCGATTGTTTTATGACCTTTGACTATGCAAGCAGCCATAGTACATAAACCAAGATGAGTTAATCCAACAAATCCTATCAACATATTTATTTAATTAGTTGTTATTTTATATTTAAAATTTTTATCTTTTGGAAAAAAAATCTTTTTTTTACTTCGTTGTCTAGTAGGAAGTGTATAGTAGTACATAGCAATTGATCGCCTATATTTACCTTTAGGTAAAACTAGTTTTTCAGGATGTCCATGATAACTAATATCTGATGTAGAAAAAATAATACATCTATTAGCTATTGGTTTATAACTTTTAATTGGTAATATTTTTTTATCATACAAAGATAAATTACCTTTATAACTATCTTTCCAATCGTCATTTAAATAATACAAAAGATTAACTCTTCTTTCTAAACCCAAATAATCATGGTGACTAAAGTCAGCATGAATATTTAAAAATCCATCATTTTGAATTTGATGAAAACCACTTTCTGCAAAATATGGATCGGGTATAAGTCCAGAAATACCAGTAATTTTTTCAATAAATCTCAAAAAAAGACCTGAATTTAATTCAAAAAAAATATTTCTTGCTTTATCAGAATATTGTAATTCTTTTAAATCATACTTTCCTCTGATAGTAACACTTTTTCCCTTCGTATTAGAGTTATCTGGTTTTTTCCAAATTTTGTTATTAGGCTTTGGAAAAGCACTTTTTATGAACTTATAATTTTTAACTGAAAAAAAATTATCTATATGAATATGAGGAAAAGGAGAGTTTTGTTTATAGTTCTTATTTAATTTTTCAGCTTTTCTTAATAAGTCTAAATAATTAATATCTAACATTTAGCATAATATATCTAAATAAATTTGTTTTTGGAAGATAAAAATATTGAACCTTCTCTATGAGTAAGTGGTAAGTCATTAATAGATTTAACAATATCCCAAGAGATTTTTTGAGCATAAACTTTTAGAGAAAATTTTTTTATTAAATTCCATAATTCTTTTCTACTTTCTTCAGTAGAAACTTCCATAATTATATCTGTGGTTTTAAAATGATTTTCAGAAAAATTTTGCAAGATATCTAATTCTGAGCCTTCAGCATCAATTTTCATTAGATCAAATTTTTCTGATAAATCTTTTGAGTCTATTACTTCAACTTCAAATTGATCAGTAGGTCCGTAACTAGATTTTTTATTATTTATATAACTACCAGTTGTATTATTAATTATTCTTGTAAATACTGCTTTGCCTTCATAATTTGATACAGCTTTATTAAATAAAGTTTTTTCACTAAATTCATTCAAGTTTTTTTCAATGTGAGTAAAATGAATTGGATCTGGTTCATAAGAAGTGACTTTAAAACCTACTAAATTCATAAACAAGCTGTGAAGCCCAATATTACAACCTATATCACAAACGTTTTTGTATTTATTTTTGTTTCTAATATAAAAATCTAAAATAAATAATTCATCTATTCCAAAAAGATGTGAAGAATTAATTGTTCCCATTCTTACCATTGGAAAATTAATCTCAAATCCAAATAGTTCTTTTAAATCATCATCATTCTTAAATATTTTATGCAATTTAAAAATTAACAATCTTTTAAAAAATTTATATATAAGTGAGTTAGGATTCTGTAATTTAGGTGACTTAGAAAAAATTTTAACAATATCGTTTATATTAAAATCGAGATCATAATCAATATTAAAATCATTAAAATCTCTTCTTAATTTGTAAATATCACTATCAATTTCAAGAAATTCAAGAATATCAACATCTGATATTTTATCATTTTGTGTACTAATATTTTTACCACCGACGATATTTTTAGGTAAATTTAATACTTCATGAAAAGAATTAATAACTTTTTCCATAGAATTAAAATAATTTGCTTCCCGACGTTTTATAGTTTCATCTAATAATTTTCCTGCATTTTTTTTGCCAGCTTCAATAATTTCATTATGTATTTTTGTATTGACCCATCCAGGCCCTATAATTGAGAATTTAATATCTGGAATTTCAAAATCAAGAAGCTCAGTCATTTTTATAAGTGCTATTTTGCTAACAGTATATGCGGAATGTCTTGTTGTTGGATTATTTGTTCCAGGACCTGCACAAAATAAAACAGTTTTTTCGTGAGTATTATTATTATTTTTTTTACTTAAAATTTTATTAAGAAGGTATACTTGATTAGTAAAGTTTACATCTATAGATTTTGCCCAATCATTTGCATCATTATCTAAAAATAGACCAACAGGTTTTAAACTTGCTGATAGAAAAATTAAACAGTCCCAATTACTTAATTCAGATTTGTTAATAAATTCATTAATGTTATGTTTTGAAGAAATATCTAAATACAAAGATTTGATATTATTGTTAGCAAAAGGGTTTTGTGAGAAATAAGTAGTGATTATTTCATTATCATTTTTTAATTTTTCCACAAGTGCTTTACCAATATCACTCGATCCACCTAAAATAATTATTTTCATCATCATTGCATTATAGAAATAAAGAATAATTGCAATTAGAAATACTGCATTATTAATTTTTTTATTATTAAATTACTTTTTAAATAATTTAAATTTTTGAAAATTTTTGAAGTTCTTAAAGTTGAAAATTTTCTATCTAATAATTTTTCATTTTCCTTAATTATTAGTTTTGGATCATATTTAAAATAATTACAGAGTATTTGTCCTACTCTTAAATAATTTATTTCATCTTTACAAGAGAGATGAAACATACCAATATTTTTCTTATTCATTAAAATAATCAAAGCACTTAGAACTGACGATAAAGGTACAGGTGATAAATATTTATTTCTTAATGGTTTAATTGAGAAATTATTATTTAAATTATTTATCCACTCACTAATTAAAGGAATTAAAGTAATATCTACTTTAGTTAATCTTAATATAGCATAATTTTTCGAATATTTTTTTATATATTCTTCGATTTCTTTTTTATATTTACCATAGTTATTTATTGGTTTGCGATAATCATTTTCAATATAAAATTTCTTTTTACCATTAAATACAGCTGCTGAAGAAAGTAAAATTATTTTTTTTTTATTATGTAAAATCTTTTTAATAACATACTTTAAACCTTCTACATTTATTTTTTTTGATAAAATAGGTTTTCTTTCACAAAATTGAATTGAGGTTATTGATGAGCATAATATGAAAATGTCATAATTTTGAAATTTTAAATTATTTGTTTGGGGTGATTTTAAATCTAAAAAAAATTTTTTTTTTTTCTTGATGTTGTGTGAATAACTTTAAATTTATCTTTGTATTTGCTATAAAATGATTTGCCAATATTAGAGTCACCACCAATAATTAATACTCTATTATTAAATATATTTTTCATTATCAAATTGCTGGAGAATACATTCTGGATAACTCTTTTTCATTATATATTTCTTTAAAACTTTTTGGTCCGTTATAATTGGGAAAAAAACGTCGAAACGTATCTATTGAATGTTTTCTCATTTGATCTAATTCGTTACTATTTATACCGACCATTTTACAATATTTATCTCTTTTCTTTTGAGAGGAAAAATTTATTCTATCCCAATCATAGGACCTTATTAACCCGAGATCTAACTCTGAGAATTCATTTGTTCTGTATAGCCCTACGGTTCTTTTTATAATTTTATTAACTTTTTCTTCATCTTGAATAACACCTTTTGATACAAGTTTTTTTGTCAATTTTGTTCCAATCATAGGTGTGGCAATAGAAAAAACATTGTAATCAATCTCTGGATGCTCTTCTGCAAATTTTAAAGTATCGAATATTTCACTCCTATTTTCGCCTGGCATTCCAATTACAAACATTCCGATTAATTGCAAATTCAATTTGTGCGACCAGTCAACAATTTTATGGTGTTGTTCTACAGTTGAATAAACTTTGCCAACAACTTCTTTTAGCACTCTATCACTACCAGACTCAAAAGGAGCTATCAATCTATACATACCATTTTCTACCATCGCTGATATTGTATCATAATCTAAAAACCATAAATTTAGTCCCTGAGATACAAACCAATCAAATTTTATATTTCTTTTTGAAATAATCTCACACATATCAATAATTTCTTCTTTGCTTCTCGCAAATAGATCATCAAAAAAATGTATCTCTTGTATTCCGTGTGACAAAGCTTGTTCAATTTCATCTACAATCATTTCACTAGATTTTCTTCTATAAGGATTTTTTGATCCTCTAAAATGAGCAACGCTGCAAAAAGAACATCTTAAAATACAACTTCTTGATGTCATTATACATCTATATTTCCTACTCTTCTCAGGATATCTTATTTTGCCTCTCTCAACTGTTTCTTCATAACCTTTAACATGTCGCTTATCTAATAAGTGATAAGCTGGAAGTGGTAATTTTCTTATATCTACTTTTGGGTAATTTGTATTATTAAAAATTTTATTATTATTTAAAAAAGATAGTCCATCAATATTTTCTAATGATAAATTTCCCTCAAGATTATTTATTAATTCTGGCAATGTAAAGTCTATTTCACCCTTTAAAGAATAATCACAAGTACCTTGTTGAACTGCCCTACCAGGATAATTAGTTGCATGCGAGCCAGTTAAAATTGTAGTCGTATTAGGCAAATTCTCTCTAACCCAATCAAAAATAAATTTACCATCAAAATCTGAAGCAGTCGCAAAAGTTAATAAAGATTGGACAATAGATAAATATTTAGGTTTTATTTTTTCAATGTATTTAATAGTTTCAATTTTTCTAAGTTTACTTTCATTAAATATTCCCATGTCAAATATTTTAACACTGATATTTTTTTTTAAAAGTATTGACGATACGGTAGTAGGATCAATTGGAGATATTAATCTTCTATTTTCAAAATCTGGTTTACCTGCTTTTCTATCAACCTCTGAGTCATAATCTACTAAAGGTGGGACAATTATTAATACATCTATATCGTATTTTATTTTATTCAAAATTAAATTCATATATTATATATTATATCAAGTTTTTAATTAATTTAAGTTAATTTCTTTTGAAGATAAAGAAAATTGTCCTGAATCCATTTGTTTTTTTCATAATCATTAGAAATTTTATCTTTAACTATTTTTTTAAAATATTTATATTCTTTAATCCATGTTTTATCATTTTTTTTGAAGATTCTTGTTCTTTGTTTAGGTTTTCCACTAGGCAAAATTCTATTTCTCAATATTACTTTTGTATCTTCCCACTTTTCAAGTGAATCTGAGTGAATTGAACCTTTTTCAAAATAAATATTTGATGTAAATTTATTCTTCCAGTAACAAAAACTTAATTTAAGAACAATACTAATATGTGCTTTAGCTGCCAAGATCACATAATCTGGGGCATTATTTTCAAATGAATTTAATAACTTTATTTCGAATTTGGGAATATTATTGCTTCCAAACCAAAAAGATAAAATATCAAATAGGTGTGAGCCTAAATCTGAAATTACACCTAAATCTGTATCTCTCCATTTATTTTTTTTTATAATTTTAGAAGTACCATTACCATAAGTTAATTCACAACTATAAAGTTTACCTAAGTTATTTTTATGGATTAATTTGGATATATAATTAATACTATTCTCAAACCTATGATTATAAGCAACATATAAAATAATATTATTCTCTCTTGCTTTATGAAAAATTTTTTTTAGCTTTATTTTATCTTTAAAATACAAAGGTTTTTCAACTAGTATATTTTTTTTGTATTTAATTAGATAGTTTATAATTTCTAATTTGTAATCCTCTTGAACTGAAACAATAGCAGAGTCATATGTATTAATTGGAACTTCTTTAATTGAATTGTAAGTTGCTTTTTTATTATACGGATCTACAGTAGCTATACATTCTTTACCAATTGATTTATACCTTTTCTTTCCTTGATTACCTAACCCAATTATTACTGTTTTCATTAATTAAAGATAATTTACTTCGTTTTCTAAGAAATCTATTTTATTAATTATCTCTTCTGTTTTAATAGGTATATTTCCATCTTTTTCGCACTCACATGCTGCTGCGATTGATCCTATAATTGATGACATGACAAGAGACTTAGTTTTAAATAAAGCTAGTGAGGAATAAGCTAGTAGTGCGTCTCCTGAGCCTACTGGGTCAATAATATTTTCAACAAAAGAGGGAATTGAAAAAGCATGATCAAATTTATTACTATTTGAAACTGAAAAAACACCCTTTTCACCAAGTTTAAGAATTAAGTTTTTAAAATCTGTTTCCTCTTTCAATTTAATTGTTAATTCACTAATGGTAGAATCTTGATCAGCTAATGCAAATCTTGTTTCTTTCTCATTAGGAGTTATTAAATTAAATTTTTTGAAGTCAGCAATATTACCCCATCTAGTTGCTACTTGACTATCTGCTGATTTAAATATTTTTTTATTTATTGAATTGGTTAAGGGTTTAACACTATCACTATTAAAAATACCATGTCTAAAATCACTAAAAATTACTATATCTGATTTAGTAGATTTAATTTTTTTTATGATAGAGCTGAGTATAGATTTAGATATTGGTTGGTTATCAAGATTATCAACTTTTAATACACGGTATCCATTAGCTATTATTACATTTTTAGATGTTGTTGGTCTTGTTTTATCAACTATTGAATTTAACTTTATATTTGATTTTCTCATATGATCCAATGTAAGTTTTTTTAATTCATCATCACCTAAAACTGTTGTAAAAGTAACATTTGCGCCAGCCGACTTTAGGTGTTGAGCTACTATACCAGCGCCACCTATATACTTATCATCATTTTGATATAAGACGCTAATAGTTGGTGTTTTAACTTGACCACCAATTAGAGTGGTCCTTGTATATATATCAATAATAGTGTCACCTATGATGTGAACTTTAATCTTAGATAAGTTTAAAACTGCATCTTTTAAATTTTTAAAATTAATTTTATTTCTTTTCATTAACAAAATTAATTTTTCCATTTGTACTTGAGGAAGAAAATTGGATAGAAAATTTGAAGAAGAATATACAACATCACCAGGGGTAAAAATCATCTTACCTCCATATTTTTCTACTGTTTTAGACTCTTGAATAGTAGCCTTAGGTAATCCTTTAGATGTATATTCAAAACCTTTGGCAAAAAAATCAGGTTGCAAAAAATTAATATTTTCTATTGGAGTTTCATTTTTATCAACCATTACAAAATCAACCATTTCAAATGCAGCAATATTTAAAGCTCTTAAGTCTTCAGGTATATGGGGTCGATAAACTCCTTTTTTTATAAATTTATCTGCTGTAACACTAACAATAAGAATATCAGCTTTTGTCTTAGCATAAATTAAATGCCTTATATGACCAGGATGCACAACATCAAACACCCCATGACACAGTATGATTTTCTTTTTTCCTAAAAAATTTTTTTTAATTTTTTTTAATTCAGAAATTTTCTTAATTTTATATTTATATTTATCTTGTAGATCTAGTGACATTTTATTTTTTTAAATATTTAAACCAATTTTGAGTTGCAATAGATATTGAATCTTGATCCCACAATGGTGCATTTTTCCAATCATTAATGTTATCTAGCATAATATTAACACCTTCTTCTATACTAACTTTTGGTTTAAAATTTAAATCTTTACTAATTTTATCAATATTAGCCCATGTACAATTAGGTTCTCCTGGCCTCTCTGGAATAAAAATTTTTTTTCCACCAATTAAGTCTGCAATATAATTTATTGATTTTGGTTTTCCATTTCCAAGGTTATAAATCTGATTGACATTCTTCGACTCTGCACAAAGTCTAAATGCTTCTGCAACATCTGTAGAAAATATAAAATCCCTAGTTTGGTTACCATCTCCAACAATAGTAAATGGTTTATTCTCCAATTTTTGCTTTAGGAAAACTCCAAATACAGCTCCATATGCACCTTTTGTTTTAACCCTTCTGCCATATGCATTAAATATTCTAATTGAATTAACATTAAATTTATAAACTTTTGCCCAATGGAATGTTGCTTGTTCTCCAAGATATTTACTTAATGCATAAGGGTACTCATTATTAATGTGATGAGTTTCATCAGTGGGAGTGTTTGCTAATCCATAACAAGATGATGAAGCTGCATAAATGAACTTAGTTATATTTTTATTTCTTATGGCTTCAAGAATATTTATTGTTCCATTTAAATTAGTCTGAAAATAAATTTTAGGATTTTCAATTGAAGGTACAATATCTCCAATCCCTGCAAAATGGAATATATAATCTATACCATTAAATATATTTTCTGTACCATTAATTTTATTAATATCTAGTTTTTCAAAAATTAAGTCAGGATTATTTTTGTGTTTTTCTAAATTATTTAAATTCGAGTTTAATAAACTGTCAATTACTCTTACTTCATGACCATTTTCAATTAAATTATCAACTGTGTGACTACCTATAAAACCTGCACCACCTGTCACTAAAGAAATTTTTTTTTTCACTCTATATTTAAATTTTTAATTCTTTTAACATTATAATAAATATCATTTTGATTACTATCTGAAAAATTATTTGATTTGAATTGCTTACAAATATCTCTTATTGCATCTTCAATTGTTTTTTTTGGAAAGAAATTTAAATCTCGTTTAATTTTATCAGAATTGATATGATATGATCTCTTATCATCAGATTCAGTTATTTCTATTTCAAGATTTTTTCTATCTTTAAATTCTTCTAAAACAACTTTTTTCACTTTTTTAGCGATATCAATTATTTTTAAATTCTGATATCCCACGTTAAATATTTTTTTATTTATTTTTGATATTTTGGCCTCCATAAGCAAATAAACTGCGTCGCAATAGTCATCAATATGTAAATTAGGCCTTAATTGATCTCCTCCAAATACAGTAATTTTGTTATTCTTAATTGCATGGTGTGTTAAAATATTTACAGATAAATCAAATCTCATTCGAGGTGAATAACCACAAACTGTAGCAGGTCTAAAAATAACTCCAGTAAAATCATCACTTATATGGTCTAAAAGTATTGGTTCACATAGACCTTTATATTTATTATATAATGTTAATGGTACTAGTGGATGATCTTCTGTAACATTTCTCTCAGATGATACTCCATAAACTGAACTTGATGAAGCGTAAATGAATCTTTTTACTTTTGCTTTTTTTGCTGCAATAACCATAGGTTCAAAAGCATTCATATTAATTGTTGTAGAAATATTTTCATTTAGTTCAAAACTTGCATCATTAGAAATACAAGCCAAATTTATAAAAGTGTCGAAACCCTTTGCTTCTTCATAAATTTTCTTATTATCTCTAATATCACCTCTTACTATTGTTAAATTATTATTATTTTTTGGAAGAAAGTTATCTGTAAAATATAAATTATCAAAAACTTTAACTTTATAACCTAAGGAAAGTAGTTTTGGAACTAATATGCAGCCACAATATCCAGCACCACCAGTAATGAAAATTTTTTTCATTAAATTTTATATCCTGATTTTTTTGCATCTGAATAAAACATCTTAACTGTTTCTTTTGAGAAATTATCTAAATCTTTACCAATTAAATTTAACTTATCAATTATATCTGAAGCTATAGTGATGATGTGACATCCAGAATTTTCAGCATGATAAACATTTAAAAGCTCGCGTGGGCTGGCCCATAAAACTTCAGTGTTTTGTAAATTTTTTGTCATTTCAACTATTTTTTTAATTAGCGGCACTGGATCAACCCCAGTATCTGCTATTCTTCCAGCAAAAATAGATAATATAATTTTTGTTTCATTATTTAATTTATTTAATAAATTTTCAATTTGATAGTTAGTAAAAATTGCAGTAACGTTGATATGAATACCATCTTTACATAATCTTGAAATTATATTTGAAGTATCTTCACCCCTTGTATTAGTTATTGGAATTTTAATATTAACATTGTTTCCCCAGGATGATATTTTTTTTGCCTGTATATACATTTCATCGATGTCATCAGCAAAAACTTCAAAAGAAATTGGTTTATCTTCAACTATTTCTAATACAGATTTTGCAAATTCTTCATAATTCTCAACCCCTGATTTTCTCATCAGTGTAGGGTTA
>MDTG01380510.1_pt1 | contig 10585 bp, 9 predicted proteins | sample 811421 | NCBI WGS metagenome assembly MDTG01 (sample SAMN05326645, study PRJNA326480) | marine metagenome | isolation source: seawater | place: Pacific Ocean: South East | collected 2011
ACATCTCAGCAGCTGAAACAGATCCAGCAACTAAAGAACCAGCAAGAGCTGTTAGTCCTATTTTTGTATATTTGTTCATATTAAGTACTCCTTGTTAATTGTTTAATATTAAACAGGTTTTTCATATCAAAATTAACAGAAAACAGCTAAAAATTAGGGAATTTAGTTGAATTTATTATTAATGTGTTGCAATTATGCATCATAAAAATCACATAAAAATATAGGTTTTTTATGTTTTTTTATATAAGTCTATAATTAATTTAATGATCATCTAATTATGTATACTAAATTTTTATGAAATCAAAAATCTTGAGAATTTTAATATTTAAACCAATAATAATTGCATTACTTCTTAGCTCGTGCGGGAAGTCAGGGGATGCTAGAAATATACCTGCTAACATGGAGGAAAGGCAAAGAAAAAATATAGAAGAAGGAAGAGGTATCAAATTTTTTAGTTCTAATGATGCAAGACTTAAGGGTGAGTTTGATTTTGCAAGTTCAAACGAATTATGGAGAGCTTCATTAGATACTTTAGATTTTATGCCATTAGCATTAGCAAATTATAGCGGTGGTGTTATAGTTACGGATTGGTATAACGATAGTGACAGCAAGAATGAGTCAGTAAAAATTTCAATAAGATTCTTAAGTAATGAAGTTAGATCTGATGCTTTAAAAATAAAAGTGTTTTATAAAAATTGTTCAACTCAACTAGATTGTAAAATTATTGACAAATCAGAGGCATTATCAAATGAATTGACTAATAAAATTTTAACTAAAGCAGCATTATATGAAAAAGAAAAAAAATCGAAAAAGAAAAAAAAGTAAATTTAAAAACCTTTCATCATTTAAGGTTTAGTCACATTATTTAAAGTTGTGGATAGATATAATTTCAAAGTATTTGAAGATAAATGGCAAAAAATATGGGAAGAAAAAAAAATTTTCCAATCTGAATTAGACAAAAATAAGAAAAAATTTTATTGCCTAGAAATGTTTCCTTATCCATCAGGAAAGATTCATATGGGACATGTAAGAAACTATACAATTGGGGATGTTTTATCTAGGTATAAAAAGCTCAGTGGTTATAATGTATTACATCCAATGGGTTGGGATGCTTTTGGTATGCCCGCTGAAAATGCCGCTAGAGAAAATAGACTAGATCCAAAAGATTGGACTAATAAAAATATTGAAACTATGAAAAACCAACTTAAGAAGTTAGGTTTATCTATCGATTGGAATAGAGAAATTTCAACCTGTGATGAAGAATATTATAAACATCAACAAATTTTTTTTATTGAATTATTAGAAAAGGGTCTTGTCTACAGAAAAGAAAATTATGTAAATTGGGATCCTGTTGATGAAACTGTACTAGCTAATGAACAAGTAATTGATGGTAAAGGATGGAGATCGGGAGCTACGGTGGAGAGGAAAAAATTAAGTCAATGGTTTTTTAATATATCAAAATTTTCACAAGATTTGCTAGATGGTTTAGAAAAATTAGATAACTGGCCAAATAAAGTCAAAATTATGCAAAAAAATTGGATTGGCAAATCGTTTGGGTGTGAGATTAAATTTGAAATTGAAGGCGATCTACCAATTAAAAATATAAAGTGTTTTACAACAAGGCCAGATACATTATTCGGATTTTCATTTTTAGCATTATCAGTTGATCATGAAGTTTCAAAATATTACACAGAAAATGATGATTTTATTAAATTTAGGGAAGAATGTTCAAAGACTGGTACTACAGAAGAGGCGATTGCTGTTGGTGAAAAGATAGGTTTTAAAACTAATCTTTTTGCGAAAAACCCTTTAAGGCCAGAGCAAAAAGTTCCTGTTTATTTTGCAAACTTTGTTTTGATGGATTATGGATTTGGAGCAGTCTTTGGTTGTCCTGGACACGATCAAAGAGATTTTGATTTTGCAAAAAAATATGGTCTGGAAATTAAAACTGTAGTTAGGCCAAAAGAAGAAAATGAGAACTTTGAAGTATCAAATGAAGCTTATCCAGGTCCAGGAATTTTAATCAACTCTGATTTTTTGGATGGTTTAGAGGCCCCAGAAAATTCAGTAATTGAAACTATTAATTATTTAGAGAAAAACAAATTAGGTAAGAAACAAATAAACTATAGACTAAAAGATTGGGGTGTATCACGTCAGAGATATTGGGGATGCCCGATACCAATATTATATGATGAAAAAGGAAATGCGCATTCTGTGCCAAAAGAAATGCTACCCGTAAAATTGCCAGAAAATATTGACTTATCTGGTAAAGGAAATCCATTGGATAGTCAAAAAGATTGGAAGGAAGTAATAATTGATGGAAAAAGATTTACTAGGGAAACAGACACTTTAGATACATTTGTTTGTTCATCTTGGTACTACCTAAGATTTTGTTCGCCAAATCAGAATAACTATGGTTTCGACATAAAAGAAATTGATTATTGGATGCCTGTTGATCAATATATTGGAGGTGTTGAGCATGCCATTTTACATTTATTGTATTCTAGATTTTTTATGAGAGCTATTGAGCATAATAATAATAACTTCAATATAAAAGAACCTTTTGAGAGTTTGTTTACACAAGGGATGGTTTGCCATGAAACATATAAAGATGAAAATAACAACTGGTTAAGCCCTGAAGAAATAGAAAAAATTGGAGATAAAGTGGTTAAAAAAAGTGACCAAAAAAAAATTGTTAAAGTTGGCCCATCTGAATCAATGTCAAAGTCAAAAAAAAATGTAATAGATCCAGAATTTATAATAAATAATTATGGTGCGGATGCAGTACGATTATTTATTTTATCTGACAGTCCACCTGAAAAAGATGTGCAGTGGTCTGATCAAGGAATGGTTTCATCTTATAAATTTATTCAAAAACTTTGGGTAATGCATAAACAGATTAAAGAAAAAATTTTAAATGAGACTAATGATAAAATTGATAGAGATATTGATAACTTTACTAATCAGTTGATTTATAAGATTACATACAATCTAGAAAAATTTAATTATAATGTAATTATAGCAAATATGTATGAAACATATAATTACTTAATAAATTACTTAAAAAATAAAAAAAATATAAAAAACTTAAAAGATAGCTACAAAAAAATACTTATTTGCTTCACACCAATAATCCCACATTTCACAAGTGAATGTTTAAGTGATCTTAATATTCAAGATGAAATTAATTGGCCCGGTTACAATAAAACATCATTAGAATTGGATGAAGTAAATTTTGTAATACAAATCAATGGTAGAAAAAGGTTAATATTGAAGGCTAAAAAGCATATTAAAGAGAACGACTTATTAAAACTAGTGCAGGAAAATAAACTTATAGACAAATATATAAATACAAAAAAAATTAAAAAAGTAATATTTGTGGAGAATCGGTTAATGAATATTTTAATAAATGAATAAAATAATAAAAATATTTTTTATAATTTTTCTGTTAAATGGTTGTGGATATCAACCAATATTATTAAAAAAAAATTATGATTTCAGTTTTACTAAAATTGAATTAAATGGTGATTTGGTAATTAATGAAATTATCAAAAATTATTTGTCAGAGCGTATTAATATTAAAGCTATAAAAAAGTATAATTTATATATTTCATCGATAAAAAATAAAGAGATAGTATCATCAAATAAAAAGGGAGACCCAACTATATATAAGTTAAATATAATTGTAGATTATAATTTAAGTAAAAATGGAGAAATTATTTTTAGAAATAAAATTTTAAAACAGACAACTTATAATAATATTAATGATAAATTTGAATTATTAAAATATGAAGAAAATATTGTGAAAAATTTGTCAGAAAGATTTGCAGATGATATTTTAATTTCTACAACTGCATTAAAAAATGATTTTTAAAACTTTTCAATTAAATAAATTAGATTTTAATAAATTTAAATTTTATCTGTTGTATGGAAAGAATGAAGGTTTACAAAACCAGGTGATAGAGAAGTATTTGACACTTAAATTTCAGGGAGAAATTAGCAAATATGAAGAGGGCGAAATAATAAACAATAGCGAGACAATTATAAGTGAAATGCTTAATAAATCACTATTTTCTAGTGAGAAAATTTTAATAATATCTAGAACAAGTGATAAAATAATTGGATTTATTAATCAAATTTTAGAAAAAGATATAGATAACATAAAAATAATAATTAAAAGTGGATCACTGGAAAAAAGATCCAAATTAAGAAATTTATTTGAAAAAGATAAATCTTTAGTTTGTATACCGTTTTACGATGATGATGCGAGAAACTTATTGCAAATAATATATGAATTTACAAATGAAAATAATATAAAGCTATCAAGAGAATTGATTAATTTAATAATAGATAGAGCCAATGGTAGCAGAGAAAATCTTTATAATGAGTTAGACAAAATTTTTTATTACTCCCTTTCAAATAAAACTATAGGATATGAAGCTGTAAAAAGACTTACAAATTTAGCAGAAAATTATAGTGTTAGTGAACTTGTAGATCATTATTTATTAAAAAATACAAAAAATGTAGCAAAAATTCTTAATGAAAATAATTATTCAGAAGAAGATTGTATCTTAATTTTAAGAACACTATTAATAAAATCAAAAAGATTATTGGGTATTATAGAAGAAAATAATAGCATTCAAAATATAGATGAAGTTATTTTAAGCACAAAACCACCAATATTTTGGAAAGAGAAAGAAAGCGTGAAAAAACAAGTAAATAACTGGAAACTAAAAGATTTAAAGGACAAAATTTACCAAATAAATGAAGTAGAAAATCTAGTCAAGAGAAACTCAAGAAACTCTTTAAATATAGTTTCAGATTTTATAGTTAATTATTAATAATTATCTTTAATAATGTTTATAAGTCTATCTAGCTGATCTAATGCCTTATACTCAAAAGTCAATGTACCAGAATTATTTTTTTTGTTATTTAGAAAAACTCTCATTCCAATTTTATTCATAAGATCGTTTTCAGTTGCAGCTATATTTGTATCTTTATGTTTATTATTTTTTTTTGAGCCTTTCTTTAAAATTCTAACTAAACTTTCTGTTTGTCTAACTGATAAATTTTTTTTAATTATTTTCTCAGTTAGGAGAACAGCATTTTCAAGACCTATTAATATTTTCGCGTGTCCTTGAGATATCTTTTCTTTTCTCACCATATCGATCAATTTTTCAGGCAGAGAAAGTAAACGTAAAGAATTAGAAATATGTGATCTACTCTTTCCGATAAACTTTGAAACTTTCTCATGATCATATCCAAAATTATCAATTAGATTTTTGTAACTCTCCGCTTCTTCAATAGGGTTTAAGTCTTTCCTTTGGACATTTTCAATAATAGCAAATTCTAGGGATTTTAGATTATCAGCTTCTACAATAACTACTGGTACTTCATGAAGGCCTGCGGATTGAGCCGACTGCCACCTTCTCTCTCCAGCTATCAACTCAAATTTATCGTCATAATCATCTGATTTTCTAACTATTAATGGCTGAATTATGCCTCTTTCTTTTATTGAGTTTGTCAATTCTTCTAAAGCTTCTTTTTCAAATAATTTTCTTGGCTGATTTTTATTAGGAACTATGGAACTTATTGAAATTCTATCATTAGATGTTTTGATTTCACTATCACCTATTAATGATGAAAGCCCTCTCCCCAAACCTTTCTTGCTTTTAAAAGGATTTATCATGCTGCACTCTCAACCTGTTTTTCTTGTTCTAGAAATTCATCCGTAAATTTAAAGTAAGCTTTACTACCAGGACATATTTTATCATACAGTAGCACTGGAATTCCATGGGACGGCGCTTCCGATAGTCTGACATTTCTTGGAACAGCGGTAGAATAAACCTTATCTTTAAAATAGTTTCTTGCTTCTAGCTCAACTTGTCCTGAAAGTTTATTTCTTTTATCAAACATGGTCAGAAGAATACCTCTTATTTCCAAGGATGGGTTCAAATTGGATTTTATCCTCTCAATAGTTTTCATAAGTTGTGTAAGTCCCTCCAAAGCAAAAAATTCTGTCTGAAGCGGCACGACTAGTGCATCTGAAGCCACCAAAGCCATAATTGTGAGCAGGCTAAGAGATGGGGGACAGTCAATAAGTATATAATCATATGATGCTCTAGAATCATTTAAAATTGCGCCTAATTCGTCTTTTAATTTAAAGGCTCTACGACTGTCACCCGCTGTTTCAACCTCGAGACCAGATAAATCAACATTTGAGGTAATTAAATTGAGATTTGAAAACCTAGTTGGCTGTATAACTTCTAAAATTTTTTTATTTCCATTTAAAACGCTATAAATTGTTTCGTCAGAATTTGTTGTATTTGACAATCCAAGACCTGTTGTTGCATTACCTTGAGGGTCAAGGTCAATTACTAAAATTTTTTTTTCTTTCATCGATAAACCAGCTGCAAGATTTATTACAGTAGTAGTTTTTCCAACCCCTCCCTTCTGATTTATGACTGAAATAATTTTTTTACGCATTTTTTTCTATCTTATATTTTTTATATAATTTTTTTTTGTGGTTTAAAAATTTTTTAGACTGAAATAAACTTTCCATTAATAAATAATTTGCCTTATACATTTTTTTTTTTTAAGTTTGAAATTTTCACAATCATAGATTCTTGACTAGTTAAACTTTTTTTCTCTTCATAATCAAATTTCCAAGACTTTCGCGCATCATCTAAAATTTTTTTGCCACTCTTGCCTAAAAATAAAATGATATACTTAAAATTTTTAAAATTCTTATGAGCTATTTGAAAAATTATTGGTAAAGGTTTAAATGCACGTGAAATAATTACATCAGTATTTAAATTTCTTTCGTCAAAAATATTTTTTCTACGAATTTCAGTGTTTAAATTAAATTTTTTTGACATTTCTTTTAAAAAAAAACTCTTATGGTAGCTTTTTTCGTAAAAAATTACCTTAAATACTGGTTTTTTTGGTTTCATTAATATTCCTAAAACTATACCAGGTAGTCCAGCACCTGAGCCTAAATCAGTACATATTTGAATATCTTTTTTATTAATAAAATCAATAGTTTGTGCGCTATCTTCTATATGCCTCTTTTCTATACACTTTTCAGTTGTTTTGCTAATTAGATTTATAGTCTTATTTTTTAAAATTATCGATTTTGAATAATCTTCTAGCTCTTTTAATGTTTCACGTGAAACATTTAAATCAATTATTTTTTCAATTTTATAAATATGCGAATCAATCAAGCTATATGCTTAATAGACTTTCTTTTGAGATGAGACAACAAAATATATACTGCAGCTGGTGTAACTCCGTCTATTCTTAATGCTTGTCCCATAGTTTTAGGCTTTATTTTCTTAAATTTTAATTTTACTTCATTAGATAATCCTGAAAAACTGTCATAGTTTAAATCTTCGGGTATTAATAAATTTTCATCTCTTTTAAATGCTAATATGTCTGCTTTTTGCTTTTTCAAATAACCCTTATAATGTGAATTAATTTCCAATTGCTCGTCAATTTCACGTGAAACATAGTTTATTTCAGGCCATATTTCTCTAATTTTACTCATGTTTACTGATTTTTGCCCTAATATTTGATTTGCTGATCGACTTATTCCGTCTTTTGCAATATTAACACCAAATTTAGCTACTTTAGATGGAGTAATCATCAATTTATCCATTTTTGAGTGTATTTTGAATAATTTACTATGTTTTTCTTTATACATTAGTTCTCGTTCTTTTAAAACTAATCCTAAATCTATACCTTTTTTTGTTAATCTTATGTCCGCATTGTCTGATCTTAGAGATAGTCTGTACTCCGCTCTAGACGTAAACATTCTATAGGGTTCCGCTACACCTTTAGTTACCAGATCATCTATCATAACTCCAATGTAGGCTTCTGAACGATCTAAAATAAATGGTTCTTTTTTTTTAAAAGCTAACGCAGCATTTATTCCTGCTATTAAACCTTGAGCAGCAGCTTCTTCATATCCGGTAGTTCCATTGATCTGGCCAGCAAGATAGAGATTTTTTATTTTCTTAGTCTCTAAAGTTAGAAAAAGCTCTCTAGGATCTACAAAATCATATTCAATGGCATATCCAGGTCTTAAAATTTTAACATTCTCTAAACCATTGATTTTACTACATAATTCTTGCTGAATATGTGCTGGTAATGATGTTGATATCCCGTTTGGGTAAATTGTATGATCATTTAATCCTTCTGGTTCTAAAAAAATTTGATGTCTCTGTTTATCTGCAAATTTTTTTACCTTATCTTCTATAGACGGGCAATATCTTGGTCCCATACTTTTTATACTTCCAGAGTACATGGCACTTCGCTTTATATTTTTTAAAATAATTTTATGAACGGCTTCATTGGTATATGTCATACGACATGAAATTTGTTTATTATAACTTTTTTTTGTGAAAAAGGAAAAAAAGTAGGGATCATCATCTGCATACTGCTCTTCTAAATTTTGAAAATTTATTGTACGAGCATCAAGTCTAGGGGGTGTTCCAGTTTTTAATCTTCCTATTTTAAAAGAATATTTTTCTAGTTGTTCACTTAAACCTGTAGAGGGTTTTTCATCAAATCTTCCTGCAGGTGTTTTTTCATCACCAATATGAATCAAGCCATTTAAAAACGTGCCAGTAGTTAAAATTAACTTAGAGGATTTAATCTCTTTGCCTGATTGTGTTTTAAACCCTATTATATCATTATTATCAAATATAAAATTAATTACAGCATCACTAAAAATTGTTAAATTACAGTAGTTTACAAGTTTTTTTTGCATAAATTTTTTATATAGTGACCTATCACTTTGAGTTCTTGGTCCTCTCACTGCTGGACCTCTGCTTCTATTTAAAAGTCTAAACTGAATACCAGACTTGTCTGCAACTTCTCCCATAACGCCATCGAGTGAATCTATTTCTCTAACTAAATGCCCTTTACCCAAACCCCCAATTGCTGGATTACAAGACATCTCTCCTATGGTATCAAATCTGTGAGTGAATAAGGCAGTGTTTACACCTAATCTAGCAGAAGCAGCTGCAGCTTCACAGCCAGCATGGCCTCCTCCAATTATTACTACGTCAAATTTTAACTCATTTTTCATAGCTTTAATTTATTATCGATCTTAAAATTTACAAGAAAACACTTAATTCTGTTTAAAAAGCTATATATACCAACGATTATTTACCTATACAAAAATCACTAAAGATTGAGCCTAATATTTCTTCAACACCAACATTTCCTACAATCATGCCGAGGGCTCTTGTTGCTAATCTTAAATCTTCGGCCGCTTTATCAAAATCTTCGATTGAACTCTTTTCTTCAAAATTTGTTAAATGCTCAACACATTTTTCGAGATTAGTTCTATGTCTTTGCCGTGTGATATAAACATCTTCTTGAGAAATAAACTTATTTTTCAAATTTTTTTTAATCATATCAATAAGTTTTTCTAAATTTTTTTCCTGTTTTATTGAAACTTGAACTGATTCATATTTTTCAACTTCATTGCTAACACGATCAAAACTAAGATCTATTTTATTAATTACTAGAATTGATTTTTCTGGTCCAAAATTGCTTAAAAATTCAGAAAAATCAACACTTTTCGGTTCTATCACAATTAGGTTTAAATCAGCATTTTCAGCTCTATCCAATGCTAATTTTATTCCCTTTCTTTCTATCTCGTCTTTTGATTCTCTAATTCCAGCAGTATCAGATACTACAACTGGAAAACCATCTAAGTTTAAATGAGCCTCGATTACGTCTCTAGTCGTCCCTGCTATTTCTGAGACAATAGCCACATCTCTTTGAGATAAATAATTTAATAAAGAGGATTTGCCAGCATTGGTAGGGCCAACAATTGCGATTTTAAAACCGTCTCTAATTCTTTCCCCCACTTTTTGGTCATTTAGTATTTTTTCTATTTCAAGTTTAATGTTTTTGGTTTCTGAATTTATATTTTTTAAAATATTTTTAGGTAAATCATCTTCAGGAAAATCAATTTTAGCTTCGACATTTGATAATATTTTTAATAATCTGTCTCTTAAAGAGTTAAATTTATTTGAACTTTTACCCGACATAATTTTTATAGCTTGTTGTCTTTGAATTTCTGTCTCCGATGAAATTAAATCTGAAATACTTTCGGCTTTAAGCAAGTTTATTTTGCCATTTTGAAATGCAATTTTTGTAAACTCTCCTGGCTCAGCTAATCTGCAGCCATCAACTTGTGAGATCGATGAATGAATCGCATCTACCACCGCTTTACTACCATGAACATGAAATTCAGCCATATCTTCACCTGTGTAGCTTCTAGGGCCTGGAAACCATATTAAAATACCCTCATCAATAAGCTGATTATCCTTTATTTTGTTGATTTTTCGCCTAGTTGCTACTCTAGGCTCAGGTAGCTTTTTTTTAGTTAATTTTAATATTACTTCTTGCGTATCTGGTCCTGACACTCTTATGACTGATATTCCAGCCAAACCGGGACCTGAAGAAAGAGCATATATTGTCATTAAAACAATTATAGCTAGTATTGAATTTAAATATATAAATTTTTCTATGATTATTTGGATTGCATCTTACCCTAAATGTGGAAATA
>MDTG01384124.1_pt1 | contig 10585 bp, 11 predicted proteins | sample 811421 | NCBI WGS metagenome assembly MDTG01 (sample SAMN05326645, study PRJNA326480) | marine metagenome | isolation source: seawater | place: Pacific Ocean: South East | collected 2011
ATCCGAAGCTGATATCATAGAATCTACATACTCAAACCCAGAAGGAACGTCTAATTTACCTAAACTATCCACAACTGATCCTGTCATAAAAGGGAATGGAAAATTACTTCCTGATGGGGTTAATCCTAAAAAAGCTGTATATAAGTCATCTGTGTTAAAGTTATTAGAATATAATTTTACCCCAAAATCCCTAATTGCATCCGCAACCATATCCTTTGCTATACCATAATCTAAACGGTTATCTGCATCAAATTTAGTTGTTAAATTTTTAGTATATAACCATATATTATCATAATGTTGACCAACCATATCAACAAATAATTCATATTTTTGATTTTGGGAATCACTTCTTAAATATTCGGGAATTGCATAATATAATGCATTTTGGTTTGCTTCATCATAATTAGATGCTGATAATGCTTGTCCTCCAAAGTACGTATCAGTTCCATTTGCAGATCCTAACCAACTTAAAGCTTCTGTACTACCTGTTGGGTATAAAATATATGGAGGTTCACTATTTGATTTAGGATAAGAATACTTAGATCCACTATCAAAATATAGAAAATACTCATACCCATCAAAATTTTTTATTGTTGATGATATAATTGAAGATAAGTTAGCCTGACTTGAACTATATATAAGAGAACCAGTAGTTGATGATGTAATTTGTCCTAGTTGTAAACTAGCTGATTGTATCAATCCAACTTTGTAATAAAAATTTTGTAATCTTGTCTGTGCTGAAGAAAAATAAATAAAATCATTATAATCTTCATAATTAACACTTATTTCAATTTCTTTTCTATTTAGTAAACTATCAATTTGATTAAATGAACTTGTTAAATCTGAAGATACTAATGTAGAATAAGACTGATCCATTCCAGGGGTTCCCGATTGGTTTTTTATATCTAAGCTATAATTAGGACCTAATATATAAGTGAAATCATCGGCATTAAACTCCAAAGGTGGGAAATCAACATTATAAGCTTGAGGTGTTGAAATTAATTCTACAACAGAACATAAAGCTTTTTCATTAAATTGTCCTGGTAAGGGGTCATATAATTTAATTAAAATTGTAGGGTTATCCTCATTTTCTAATGATAATTCTAAATTATTAGCAATAATTTGTTGGTTATTTCCAAAATTAAGATAAAAATCTACAAAAAATTCCGCTGTATCTCTATAATCAATAAATTCTAGGCTAGAACTTATTAATAATTCATTACTAATTGCAGTACTATCTAATCTAATTTCTGTTCTATCCGAACTAATTTCACTAATATAATATTGTGAATTTAAAGTAGATCCTAATCTGGGTCTATAAAAATCATAAGTTATAAAATATGATCCTACATTAAATCCTAATCTTTCTAAATCATTAGAAGGAGTTAATATTACATCACCATCAGTAACTGAATAGTTTGTAAATGGAACTTGACTAGAAACTTGATTTTGATTTTCATCATAAATGTAGGCCTCAATATAATCAGTTGATCCTGAAAATACAGTGTCTAAAATATTTCCAGCTATTAAAGACTGATCAGAAGTAGAGTAATCCTGAAACTCAAAAGTTTGGGGATTTACTGATGTGATTATAATATTTTTTTCTTCCATTTTTTATTTTTTAATATCCACCACCACCGCCGGCGCTTCCTCCTCCACCACCACTAGTCATTGATCCAGCCGATCCTCCACCTGCTGTGGTTGTAAATCCACTTGATGCTATATTAGACCCAACTATGGATGTATCATCATCTTCAACTCCCAAATCTAAAGATCCTGTATCTATTGTTGTTCCAGATTCTAATTCTATTACTTTTATTTGTTCTGCCAATAATTCTTCTCTTAAACCCGTAATTTCTTGTTGCAAAGCTAAAATTTCTTCTGCTATTTGATCAAAATTAATATATTCACCACTGCTCTTAACTAAAAATTCATGTGAATTAGTTTCACCAGTGGGTGGTATATCATAAAAAATAGAATTGTAATATCCAAAGAATTCTTCAACACTTATTTGATTTTCAGCACTAGCACTAATACTTGTTACTCCCAATTGAGAAAAACTAGTATCTATTACTTGTTCATATTGGGTTTTATTAAAAACCTCTTTTTGTAAATCAACGCTTTGTTTTTGAGCCATAATTAACCATTAACAACTTTAAAATAATACTGATCATCTTTTACTATAGTATTTCCATCAACTGTAGTTTGAATTAAAATCTCATAATATCTTTCAGGTTCTAAACCATTCATATAAACTGTAAAATAACTTCCTACAGAATCACAACTTATTTGAGTAAAATTATCATCAAAATCTATTACAAATTCATTTGTATCTAAATCTTTAATAGCATAATAGGATTCACTTGGTAAAGCCTCATTAGTAGTGTATATAGATTTTGTTTCAAATGTTCTAACCGGAAATTCTGGTCTACAGTTTATCCTAAATTGATTTATACTTTCACTATAAAATATCCCTGGGTTATTATCAATAGCTAAATATAAATCAGATGAGGTTATTTCTTGTAATGTCCCTGGGTTATATTCAAAATCTCTCCATTTTATTTCTAGTACTGGTGGATATATTGTATTAGTATCCACTGAATAAAACTGCATATTAGGTTGGATGGCTAAATTAGTATTAAATTCAATATCATCACTCCATTTTAATAAAAAACCATTATTTTCTACTTGAGTATAAGTACCTGCTTCACCTTTAGAACTTGAGTACCAGGTTTTAACTATATCAGTTACATCTGCATTTATATCTTTAGTTGTTCTTAGGTTAAAAGATTGAGAATAATTTAAATTCATTCTAACATCCGCTGATGCTGTATACCAATTACACCCACCTAATGATGAATTAATATAAGAACCTGTTACATTTTCAGTATAATTGTCAGTTACCCATTTTTCATCTGAACCTGAAAATAATCTAAATTCCCAGCTTACACCGTTTGTTGTTTGAGGATTATCTAAAAATTCACCACTACCATTATTCCAAGATCCTGAAACAGGGTAAATTTCTAAATCAGATTGCATAACTACTCCACTAGCATCTGCTATAAATGCTCTTAAACTTGATGAAATAGCTGTTTCACTTTCAACGTATGTATCTATAATATTATTAATTTGGGATTGATCAAATTGAATAATGGGTCTTGCTACGACTGGATTAGATACAACTGAAGGGAAAGTATTAGATACTTCTAATATAGCATCAATCCCCGTATTCATAGCTGGGTATCTTGAATATAGTGTTGAATCTTGTAATGGGAAAATTTTATATACTGCCATTTTTTATAATTTAATAATTTCTACCTCCACCATTTGCTGTACTTCCTCCACCTTGTCCTATTGTAACTACCCTACCAGTTATATCCGTGTTTGGATATTTTACTTCAAATATCATTGGATCAATAGATGGGAAAATTGTTCCATTTTGTAAAGCTCCGGTTACATCATAAGCATATTGTGAATACCCTGATGTTGTTCCTGCCTTATTACTTATTGTAATATTATTTACAGTTTGAACTCCATTTACATTATCTAATAAAGTACTAAGATCTCTTAAAATAATAGGTTGGTTAATTGACCAATTATTAATATTAAAGAAATTTTGAATAGCTAATATACAATTTGTTAAAACTTGACTATTATTAAAATTAGGTAATGTAATTATTTCAAAGTTAATACCTATGTTTATAACAAATGCATCTTTAATATCAATTGAATCCCCAATCATTCTATATTGATTGATATAAGATTTTAAATTATTTTTTAATGCAGTTGATGCCGTTGTTAGCTTACCATCTATATCTTGAGATAATACATAAATACATAAAGTTGAATTTGATTGACTAGCTGTTGGTTTTTGAGTTATTGCCTTTGATATTATCCCAAATTTTGGGGGCATACTTAAAGCTCTAACTAAATAATCATCAGCAGTAACATTTCTTAACTGCGATGAAAAATTTGATATAGTATTTTGTCTTATTTGTTCAGCTGTGTCACCATTATTACCTCCCGATGCTGCTACTTCATTATTAACTTCTAAGGAATCAAATATTGTTTGGGCTACTGCTGAATTTAATGTTTGCTTTTGGAAACCTGTTAAGGAAGTATTCAATTGAGTTATAGTATTAGCTGCTACATTAGAATTAACTCCACCACCTTTTAAATATCTAACAGTTAAAGTAGTATTACTAGGAGCAATACCATAAGTATTAGTAAAAATAAAATTAGTAGGGCTATAAGCTGTTGTTAACTTATCTCTTTCAAAAGGTAATCCTAAACCAACATTCATAGGATTTGGAATAATTTCTTCATCTGTATCAGCTGGGTTACCTGATCCAAATTGTAATTGTAATCTATTAACGCTTAAAAATCTACTATTAAATCTTCTTTGTACTTGTTTTGTTTGTAATAAGTAAGGGGCATTATTACTATCTGCAGAATTATCTGGGTCATTTACATTTGTATTTTTAATACTTTCAAATATTAATTCTTGCCCTAAATAATCTACTTCATACCACCTATTTCCATTTTCATCATAACAATCAATTATTCCACCTATGTTTTCGTCTTCTATTACAACAGTTGGAAATTCTTCTGGTGTTGTAAAGGCAAATGTTGTTGAAACAATAGTTCCTGATAGTGAGTTTCTAGTCTTTTTTAATAAATAAAAGCTTGGATTATTATTTGAGATTTGAGCTATACTTACTTCTGTAGGATCTAAAGAATTTGAAACTGTAAAGTCTATTGGATCTTCTATAGTAAAAGAAACACCTGTTTCTGTTGTAGCTACTGTATTAGCCCCTACAAGTAAAGCATAATTATAATCTGGTAGAAAAACAGTATTACCTTCACTATCAGTTTCTTGTATAGAAGGAACTAATTGATAAAATGATAAATCTACTGATGATAAACCTGTTGTTTTCGGTTTGTAACCATACATATAAGATAAATCATATAAATTACTTGTTTGCCTTGCATATTGTAAAAAGTTTTCTTGGATTTGATTATCTAAATAAAAAGATAGAACATCTCCTATGTAAGCAGCTTGTTCTATAAACATCATTCCTGGGGACGTTTCAGAAAAATCTGTATATGTCTGTGGGAAATAAGTTTGTGAATAATTAATTAATTGTGATCTATAATCACTAAAATTTTTATTTAAATAATCTATATTTCTTCTTACTGTTGCCATTAGTTAAAGCTTAATGATAGTGCATCATTTATTCCTGTATCTTTTACACTATATGTTATATCTATTTTTATTGTATTTGATGCGACTGTTTCAACAACTTCTAAATTTTGAATTATTACATTTGGGAAAAAAGTAAGTAATTTTGTTTGCACATCTTCTTTTATATAATTTAAATCTTGTGTATCGATTTGTGAAAATATATAAGCTCTCAATCCTGCTCCAAACGTTGGGTTTCCAGGTCTTTCACCTGGGTTTGTTAAAAAATAATTAATTAAGTTATTTTTGATAGCTTCTTTTGTTTGGTAATTAGGAGTAAATACCCCACCTTCATTCATTGGAAGGTTAAAACCGATTGCAACACTAGGTCGTAAATCGTTTGGAAATATTCTTTGAGCTCCAAATGCCATCTAATTATTTTTTATTCATTAATCCCATTATTTGATCCATATTTACTTCTCCCTGAGGTAAAGAACCATTCATTGTATCAGTACTTGTAACTTGTAGTGGTACATTTGATGTATTAGCATTTAATGTTCCATTTGCACCTGGTCTCATACCATCTAAAACATTCATCATATTTTCTCTTAAAGTTGCCTTATCTGTTTCAGGTAAGGGTTTTTGAGTACTAGGAGCTACTTCATGTATTACTTGTTTAGGTGCACGAACTGCTTCAATAAGAATTTCTTTCATTTCTTCTTGTATAGCTTCTTTTACGGCTTCTTTTACAATATTTTTTAATTGACTTAATTTCATATTACATTGGTTTATTATAAATATTAGACTAGTTAGCTTTTAAATTATTTGATCGTATATAAAATGCAAGTTCATCTTTTAATATTTCAGAACTAGCACTAAATGACGGTTCTCCTTTTAGTATTACAACACCTTGTGGGTTTGTAGCGGTTGCATATCTTCTAAATAATGAACCAACTTTAACTTTTTTATCAATTTCAATTCCCAATTTAAATCCATTTACTAATTGATCCCTAATTTCTTCTTCACTATCTTCTGATAAATCATCAAAAGCTATTTCTTCTAATCCTTCATTATCACTGCATCTTTCTAGTTGAGCATCTATTATTTTTAGTATTTGAAGTACTTGTAATAATAAAGCAGATAAAACAAGTAAAACTGAACTTATACCTAGGGATCTTGTAAATACTTTTTCTGCTAAAACTTCTAGTTTATTTATTAATTGTTGAAATTTTAAAATTACACTAGTAGGAAAACCAACACCCGGAGGAACTGCTGTAGGTAAAGGTATTGCCCTAATTATAGATGCTGCTGCTTTAATAACCGCTGCTAAACCTCCTAAAACTCCTACTATTTTTAGCGCTGTATTAACTACAGTATATATTTGGTTTAATTGTCTTACTATTTTATTTCTTTTTTCTTTATCTTTAGCTACTTGTTCAGGAGCAGGACAGGGAGATTGGGCATCCTCCAATGACATTTTACCTGCTAGTATATCAATTAATCTTCCTATTAAGTAAGGAGGTAATATTGCTAAAAGATAAGGTAATAACCTTTCCTTTATTAATTTAATAAATTTTTTCATTAACTTTTTTAAACCAGATTTTGTAGGTTTAAGAGCATTAATGGTTGCTATTAATGATTTTTGAATAGCTAAAATTTTAAGTTTAGCATCTTTGGTTAATCCAGTTATAGACTTTAATTGTGTTGTACTTAAATCTTCTCTAACTGTTTGATCTAGGGCATAGGGAGTTAATTTTTTAGGTATATACCCCTTTGCTGTAATTAAAATTGAAGGTCTTAGTGTTGCTTTTTCTGTATCCTTATCTACTGGGTATACTGCTTTAATTTTAAACTCTCCATTTTTGTTGGTTTTTGTATTAAATTTAGTCCCAGGGAGAGGTAATACAACATTAGCATTTATTATAGGTAATAAAGTTTGAAAATCAATTAACTTACCTTTAATTATATATTCCTTTTTTATAGTGTTAGGAACTTCAAAATAAACAGTATCTTTAATTTGGTATGAAGATGGAGTTACATCATTTTTTATTTCTAATTGTCTAATAGCATCTATAATCATTTGATCATTAGGAACACTAAATTTAGCTTCGGATGTTACTATTTCTTTTTCTCCATTATCTTTAGTTGTAACTGTTTCTGTTTTTAAAGAACCATCATTTAATGATAATAAATTTATAACAGCTACCTCATTAACACCTTCAACAATATTAGATGATGAAGCTAAATATGTTTGAGCTCCAACACCACCTACATTATTTGGATTTAAATCTGATGTTTCCATTATTTAACTCTTATAGTATTAGATAATAAGGGTGAAGTTATTTTATCATCATTGGGTAATAAATTAAGTATAGCTTGACAAATAGAATCTAAATTTTCACCTGCTACTGCTACCCCAGACGATTCAATATTTGTTGCTTCACTATCATAACCTTCTAATTCCGATAGTGCAAATGATAATACTTGAAGTTGATCTACTAAGCTTCTAAATTGTTCTATAAAAGCATTTCCTAATATAACTTGTTGATCAGCTGCCGTTCCTCCTATTTTAATACTATCCCCAACTATATTAACATTTTTAGATGTTAATCCTATTTGACTATTTGATGATAATGAAATTGAATCTTGTGCACTAGCTAATATACTATCACTAGAAGCATTAAATACTAAACGACCCGAATTTAGAATTACTTGTGGAGAAGAATATTCTCTGGGTAATAGAGGTTCAGGTGATAAAGCTGATAGATTTTCACTCGATGCTTTTAGTGGGATTTGTTGATATGAGGTTAGATAAATTGATGATAAATCTTTTTTTATATCTTCAATGATAGGTAACCAACCCGAATCGGATGAGTCTTGTGGTTGACCATTTCTTAATATGGTTATTGGGTCTCCATTTTGCCCTAAAGATGACCAATTATTTTGATAATTAGGGGTATTTGAAGAACCTGAAATTGAAGTTGAAGGTACTGTACTACCAAATCTAATAGAATTACCCCATCTTCCCTCATATATGTTATCCCCTGCAAAAGGTAAGAGGGGATGAATATTTGTTTTTTCAACAAAAGACCCAGCATCTGTTAATGGACTATTAAAATTTATTTCAGTAGAAAAATCTGTAACTCTTCTTACTATTCCATTTTCTATTTGTTCGTAATCTACATCTTGATTTGGATTTGATGGAAGATCTAGTAAATTGGGGTAAGCATTATGGTGTGGATGATTCCAAACCCCAATAGGGTTTAAGTAATAATACTGATTTAAATTAGATTGATTATTAACAACACTAGTATTTTTTCCAGGTAAATTAAATAATATTACTATTTCATTAACTAAAGGATAATTTTTTAAATAAGGTAAAAGTGGGGTTGCTATAGGATTAGAAGTAGTCCCCGAAGATGATGATAAATTATCCATTGGTTCAAAAAATATAGTTCCTAAACCATTCCATCCCCCATAATCATTAAAAAGGGGGTGGGTATTACTTATTATAATATCCGTTACTCTAGCAGTAATAAATTGGGCATTTAACGTTGCTAATTGGGAATCTATATTACTCCTATTTAAGTTAGCATCATTAAGTTGTTGATTTAACCCTGCAAATCCTTGCCTATTTATCATTTTTATTTTCTTCGAAATTAGTATTTAACTTATCTAATTCTTGTAATAATTCTGCTTTTTCTGCTTCCGTTATTCCTAGTGCATCTTCACCGCTACTATTATTAAGTGCACGTTGTACTATAGTAGCCATTTTAATTAATTGTTCATCGTTACGAACACCAATTTCCATATATTCTTTTATTAATGGAACGATTAAAGTAGCATCACCTATATCATTGATAAGTGGTTTTAATTCCGAAATTAAACCTGTAATTTGGGCTTCCTTTTTCTTTTGGTTATCATAAATTTCACTTAAAATATCCGAAAACTTTTTTTTCTTAAATACAATATTATCTAATGATCCCATAATGTTTTTTATTATAAATATGGATATAGAAAAAGATTAGAATCTAGCGTAGCCGTTTTCTAAATAAAAGATATACTGGGATTTGAATATATCATGAAGTTTATCAGCAATTTTGGTAATCTTTGGAGTTTTTACATCTACCATTTCTCTAATGTAAATATATAATGCTTTTTTATTAAAAACTTCTAATGATTCTCTTTTTCTAAATAATTCTAAAATTGCATCAGCTATTTGAGCATCATTTTTCTTAGGAAATAACTCTAATAAATTTTCAGTAGTGTACTCTATAAATAGATCAACATATTTATCTAAATCACTTTTTACTTTATCATCTCCTTGATTATATACATGACTAGAATTTTCACCCGTTAAAACTTCAACACCTACTTTTTTAATTTTTTTCTTATAATTTTTAGTATTATAAAGTATTAACCAACGTTTAACTATAGTACCAAAATAGGAATATGCCTTTGCTCCTCTTGTAGGGTCAAATAAATGCATTTTAGATAATAAAAAAGTAATTATTTCATGTTGTAAATGCTCTAAATTTTCTACTTCAGTATGGTAAAACTTAAAAGTATGAATTATATTCTGGGTTAATTTGAAAAATGGATAATGAATATGGGTTTCATATATCTTACTTCTTATTTCAGGATCCGATTCATTATTGTATTTTACAATATAGTCCTCTGTCTCCTGAGTAAAGTAATTTTTACTCTTTTTCCTTCTTTTTCTTACCATTGATTAATTAATTCGGAATTTATCTATTCCTTTCTGTAAATTTTTAATTTGTGTAAAAAACCAACCAATTTCATCATCGCTTTCAAAAGTACCTTTATCATCTATTTTTTTTAAACGATCACTAGTAAATTTTATTTGTTTATTAAATTCCGTTATATAATTATTGTATTGTACTATTATATCCTCTGCTCTTTCATTTTTTCTTAAAAGGTTGAAAGTCGTATATCCAAGGATAACGACTAATAAACCTAATATTACTGAAGCTATTTCTAATATCATAAGCTATCTAACATGTTTTTTAATCCTGGGCTTGAAACTGTATTAAGGGCCTTGGATTTAACATTTGGTTTTTTATTGGTGGACAAGGTAAATTGGGATTTTGGCTTCTCCACGCTATTTTTTTCTTTTAATTTAGGTAACCATTCCTGTTCAAATTCTATACGAGCAGCCATTAAATCTGCCTGGTGTAGGATATATGGAAGTGATGTACGTGGTTTTTGTTCCGGTAAGAAAGTTTTAAGATATTTTACATTTGCATCATCGTATAAACCATCATGAGTTTGAATGGCTACCATTTCATTAAATGAATAAGAAATATCATGTTTGTAGTTGGAGCTACTAGAGCAGAAGCCTTAAAAGGAATACGTAAGATAGTTCCTGACCACTTTCTTTTG
>MDTG01080793.1_pt1 | contig 10584 bp, 7 predicted proteins | sample 811421 | NCBI WGS metagenome assembly MDTG01 (sample SAMN05326645, study PRJNA326480) | marine metagenome | isolation source: seawater | place: Pacific Ocean: South East | collected 2011
GGTACTTTATCAAACCCAATGAAATTTATATTTTTTAAACTCATATTTGTATTCAACCACTTTATAAAGAGCTTTATACAAGCATCTGAAAAATATACATTCCTTAGAAACCATAAACATGTTGACTCTTCTTTTAAGTTCAATTATTTACTTTCAACATATGAAATCCAAAAACCATCAAAACTTATCATCCATAATGGAGTAATGTTTGGAGATTTCTGTAATATCATGTTGTGGGAAAATTCATCTCTTATTATCAAAGAGGGAGTCTTTATGAATAGATATTGTTCAATTAATTGTCTTGGTGAAATAGTTATAGGATCGAATTCGATATTTGGAGAAGGAGTAAAAATATATGATCATAACCATCGCTATAGTGGTATTGACAGTGGTATAAATATTAAAAACACAGGATTGAAAATTGGAAAAGTTATAATTGGATCAAATTGCTGGATTGGTTCCAATGTTACTATCCTTAATAATGTTGTGATTGGCGATAATGTTGTAATCGGGGCGAATTCATTAGTTTACAAATCAATAAAAAGCGGCTCAGTTATAGTTAATAACCAAGATAATAAAAATATTAATATTTAATAACATAGGCAACAAAACCGACCGTGTGAGGATCTATTTATACCATAATACTAATTTTACAATATTTTATTATTACAACCCTTTTTAGACCAATGAATCTTAAGGAATTATCTATGCTGGAAGGATGCATGTCTTGAATATAGTATTTGTTGAGGTTGGCTACCCTGGCCCATCTGAAAAAGTTGGTGGTGCAGGAACATACGTTCAAAATTTTGGAAGATATTTAACAGAAATTGGGTTTAGTGTATCTGTAGTTTGTTCGGAGATGTATAAAAAACCAAAAAAGTTCAAAGATGGATTAATTACCGTTTACCCTATCATTCCTAACAAACCTTCAATTTTAATCTATTACATAAGTAGAGTTCCATTAATCAAAGTATTTTCAAGATTGCTATTTTATTTTCATAATGGGTTAAAAATTTATAGGTTTTTACTTGGATTAAATAAAGTTTCTAAAATTGATTTTATTGAATACACAGAGGGGGGAGATTTTTGGAATGCTTTTACAAAAAAATTTAAGTACGCAACACATTTACATGGCTCGGCGTATACATTTATGAAACAGTCAGGAGTATTAAAAAGTGAAGCATATTGGATAAGTAGGAGACTAGAACACCTTTTTATAAAGCGCGCTAATAAAGTTTTTTCGCCTAGTTATGCAATGTTAAACCTAGTTGAAAAAGAAATGAAACAAAAATTAAGACAGGCTCATGTTATTCCTTATCCAATTGATGAGAGTGGAATAATAAAATATAGAAAATCCAAAAAGGTTAGATTACTTTTTGCTTCAAGGAATGATCCTGTGAAAGGTGGTAAATTATTGATTAATGCATTAGGACTATTGCCACAAAAAGTTCAATCAAAAATAAATGTAGAATTTTATGGGTTTGTCCCTCAATGTGATCTATCATCTTTACCTTTCCTTCAAATTCATGAATTTGTTCCAAAAGAGGTTCTTAAAAAAGCTTATCATGCAGCAGACATTTCTATTATCCCATCTTTATTTGATAATTCTCCAAATACTGTCTATGAAGCCATGGCAAATGGTAAAATTGTTGTAGCAAGCTCTGTTGGAGGAATTCCAGAAATTATTGGGGGTAATGAAAATGGATTCATATTTAATCCCAGAGATATAAATGATTTTGTTAACAAACTAGAAGATGCCATTAAAATAGTATTAAATGGGGAATGCCAGAAAATGAGGATTAATGCACAGCAGCATATTAATAAGATATCAAATTTGGCAATAAACGCAAAAAAAAGACTAAAGGTAATTGAATTTTAAAAATTTTAGATTTAGGATCTGGTGAAAATAAAATTAAAGGTTCAATTGGTCTTGACAACGTTGCACTAAACGGCGTTGATATAGTTCATGACCTACTACATTTTCCTTATCCCATAAAAGATAATTCATTTGATATTATCTATCTCCAACATGTTATTGAGCATTTTGAATTAAGTAGTATATTTGAGATTATGAAAGAATGTTCACGTATCCTTAATAAAGAGGGCCAATTGATTATCACCGTACCTCATGTTTTTTCTTTAGCAGCTTTTACTGATATAACTCATAAATCTCATTTCACATTTGGAAGTGGTATTTTTTTTGAAAAAAATAATCCCAAAGCTTATTATAAAGAAATTGATGCAATTTGGACTTTAATGAATTTAAAATGTAAGGTAACTTGGTTTGATTGGAAGAGACCTAGATTAAAAATAATTGATAGATATTTTTCAACAATAATGGAAAAACGAATTAACAGAGCTCTCATAAATATGAATAATCCATCACTTGCTGATAGGCTGGTTAAAAAATATGCTTTTCAGTTTGTTGAAATATCATGGACATTCCAAAAAGCTTATTAAATTATTATAATGACTCTATAAATAATAAGCAGGATAGGTACAAATTTTTATAAGGGTATATCTAATCATATTTTGAAAAGTGATTACCTGAGCAAAACTTTTTCAGAAATATTTATTGAAGATTGTTATCCACCTCTTAGCAATAATAAAGATAAAAAATAATTATTTATGATTAATGTGAATGGATATTTACGAAGTTTAATCAGCCGAGTTTCCAATTCACATTTAAACTTTTATATAATCAAGTACATATTTGATTTCTTAGTAGCATAAACATTGCCAAAACTTTGACCAGAAGAAAAAAAATATTATACGTAACACCTTTTTTTAATTATCCACCCATGGATGGTGGATCTGTTAGAAGTGTGAATATTTTCATCGAACTAAAAAAATACTTCGACATTTTTCTTATTACCTATCCAAATGAACAGTTAGAAAGAAATAAAAAATTCAAAAAAAGGTCATTTATTAAATCTTCATTTTTGGTAAACGATATTAATCTTTTCCAACGAATCATTACTAAAAATCTCCCTGGATTTTCATCTCATGATGTACCAGCTATTATTTCAGGCATAGATAAAATTATAAATCAACGAGGACCATTTGATTACATTTATTTTTCTACTCAATTAATGGCACAGGTGCTATTGTACAAAAATTGGAATATTCCAAAAATAATAGATCTATATGATATTTATTCATCTGTAATAAAAAAAAAAATTGAACATACAAGAAAGCTATCACCATATTACCTTATATTTTATAATGAATTCAAAAAAGTTGAAAAATATGAGAAAAAAGTATTCAAGAAGGCAGATATTTTAATTGCAATTTCAAAAATCGATCAAAATATATTATATAAACATTCATTTAAAAATAGTATCATAGTACAAAATGGCGTTAGGATACCAAAAGTAAAATGGACAGGTAAAAAAAATAGTTTCAATATTATTATGGTAGCAAATTTTTATTACGCTCCAAATATTGAAGGATTAAAATGGTTCATTAAATGTGTTTGGCCATTATTAAAAAATTATAATGAAAAATTCACATTGAAAATAATTGGTAGACATAAAATCGCTGATCGAAATCTTTCTAAAAATCAAAAAAAGATTATTTGGCTAGGAGAGATTGAAGATTTACAGGAATTATATCAAAAAGCAGCATGTGCGATTGTCCCTATCTTACAGGGTGGTGGAATTAAGTACAAAGTTCTAGAAGCAATGGCATATGGTATTCCAGTAGTTTCTACAAATTTTGGAGTTCAGGGTATTTCTCATAAAGGAAATGTTGTGGTTGCCAAATCTGATAAAGAGTTTGCTAATTCGATAATTAAAGTAATTGAAAATCCAAAAAATATAATTAGTAAGTCAATTTCATCTAGATATATAATAAAAAGTATATATTCATGGGAAGACCAGGTAAAAAGACTTGTGAATGAAATTCATAAATAATGTTTTATGGGAATAAAAAAAATTTCTAAAAATTTAAACTAACGCTATAAAAAATATAACTAGATGAATTTAGTGCATGTATTCAACGAAATTTTAAGATTATTTACTCGTCCTATAGTGATATTCCCAATAATAAATATCTTTTTATTGTTCTTATCATCGGTAGTTATACTGCAAAAAATAAAAAGTAAAAATCTAAAAACTTTATCTTCCATAGTTTTAGGACTCTTTATGATGTTTGAGATTAGTTGTCTTCTAATTATAAATAAGTTTGTAGGATATGAATTTTTTTTACATTTCAATTATAATGATTTTTCACACATGTTTTCATTTTATTTTGAAGTATTATTATTGCAAGTAGTTTTTATTATAATTTTATTTTTTTTATTTCAAACATTCATAAGAAATATTCAAAAAATAATTTCCAAAATAAAGAAAGTTAAAGTAATAAATAGAATTCCAATTAATGCTATAAGAATTGCGATTATTTCTTTATCATTAATAGTAATGTTGAGTGAGTCAGACCATGGGGTCAAAGGAATTCTAAATAAAAAGGTTGAGGCACTGGTTCTACTAGATAGCTCAACCTCTGGCTCATTTCAATCTTCATTAAACACTCTTGGTATGAATGATTATGTTAATAAAGATGATATTTCTGCTAGTAATTCAGGTAAAAACGTAATTGTTATATCACTTGAATCATTTGAAACAGCATTCCTAAATCATCCAGATACATCAATCACAGCTTATTTTCGTAAATTGAAAAAAAATTGGAATTACTTTGAAATTCATCAGAATTTAGGAAGTAATTGGACAGCTGGTTCTCTATATACTTTAATGACAGGTTTTCCAGCACTTTTCGGTTCCAAACATAATTCAACTTTTGCAAACTCCTTTAATTCAAAACTTTCATCCGTACCTGATATTTTTGAAAAGTTAAACTATGAGAAAATTTTTATTTCAGACAATGCAGATTTTGCAGGAACACGAGCTATGCTGAATGTTTTTGGATTTGATAAAATCATAGATAAAAATCAACTTGAAAATAAATTTGATAAAGATTTGTTCAGTGCTGCAAAAAAAGAAATAATTAAACATGAAAAATCTCAAGTTAATTATTTTTTATTAATTTCAACTTTAGACACTCACGCGCCAAATGGTAGGTATGATGATTCCTTTAAAGAATTATTTCCCAATTTAAGAGGGTTGGAATATTCAATAGCAGTTTTAGATTATCTAATAAATGACTTTATTATGTTTTTAAATGAATTCGGATATCTTGATAATTCAGTAGTTAACATAATTCCTGATCATTTATTTATGGGCGAACCAAGATTTATTACATCAGGTGAAAAACGATCTTTATTTCTATTGACAAATTCATCATCAAGAAAAAAGTATGAAAATTCAAAAGAAAAATTTTACCAGGTTGATTTACCTAAGTTAATATTATCATCTTCTGGAATAATTCATAATGTTAAATTTTTTTCGGATTATCACAATGGGAATCTTGACAGTATAATCAACAAAAATCAAATTGCAATGAAGTCTTTAAATATTAATGGTTTTAACCGGAATACGGATTTTAAATATCCAAAAAATATTAAAAAAATATTTAATGAGGATAATTCAATTTTCATTGCTCATGCTGGTGGCGAAATTAATGGTGATATATATACAAACTCGCTCGATGCATTAGATTATAATTATTCTTTAGGTGCAAAATATTTTGAACTAGACCTTCAAATCACTTCAGATAATAAAATTGTTGCTGTACATAATTGGATGGAATGGGCAAAGTTGACCAATTGGGAAGGAGAGGTTCCACCATCTTATCATGATTTTATGTCTAGAAATGTATTTAATAAATATATCCCTTTAGATATTGATGCCATAAACAAATGGTTTTCGATTTATAGAGATGCAGTTCTTATTACAGATAAAATCAATAGTCCTTCAAGATTATCAAATGAATTTATATTTAAAGATAGATTGTTGATGGAAATATTTGACATAGATACATTATATACTTCAACTGAATTAGGAATAAAGGCAATTGTTTCTCAAAATGTAATTATTGATTTATTAAAACAAAATAAATTGAAAATTTTAAACGAGCTGAACTATGTAGCCATATCCCACAGCTATCTTTTAGGAAACTTACCCTTATTTAAGAGTCTTAAAAATAAAAGTGTAAAACCATTAGTTTTCGGGTTTAACGATTATTTCCAAACGAATGGTATGAGCAACTATATCTTTAACGAAAAAGAATTTTTTAATAATTATAGTGATTATATACATGGAATATATGTGGACAATTTCTCTCAACTATTCAATAATGACATTATCCATAATCATCAAAAAAATTAAATAATTCGATTAGGAACTTTAATTACCTGAAACAATATTGAAAAAACTGTTCATCAAAAAATTAGTATTTTTAACGATAAAATTAAGGCGATTCAAGAATAAACAATTTTAACTTAATAAGTCGCTGGTGTTTTCCAGAATCCTCTGGAGGTGTCGCTATGCATAATTATTATTTATTGAAAATGTTAAATGAAAAGTTTCGATGTTCCACATTTTCATATCAATCAGAATTAAATTCTAACTTTTATCAATCACAAAAAGCAGACTTTTATGGTATAAAAGTGAATGAATTAATTCAAAAAATAAATCATTCAAAGTTTAGCACTATTAAAAATGGGAAAAGGTTTATTATTGATAACAAAATTTCAAAAAAATTTGATAAAAGATTAAAAAATGAAACTGGACTTTTTGAATTTATGGATATTCATTCAGAAGGTTATCATTTTCTAAAAAAAAATACTAATAAAAGAGCTTACACTGTAATTCGTTCGCATACTCCATTCACATTATTAAAAAAATACTTTACAAAAGATGAATTGAAGGGCGTAAATGCTTGGTTCTCATTCTACAGAGAAAATAAGTGCTTTGATTGGGCTAAACTAATTACTACTCCGAGTATTAATTTGAAGGAAAATCTTATTCAACTTTTCAATATTAACCCAGATAAGATCAAAGTCATCCCAAATATTCTTGATACAGAATTTTTTAGACCTTATGACAAAGCAGAATCGAAAGATATTTCAATTTTACATGTGGGAAGATTTGAACGACCAAAAGGTGTAGAAACATTAATTGATGCATTTATTAGGTTAAATAAAGAATTTGATAACATTCGATTAATAAATGTTGGTATGTCTAGAGGTAGTTCTTTGGAATTTTGTAAAGAAAAACTAAAAAAAAGTAAATTATTGAATAAAGTATCCTTTTCTGGGCATATACCTTATAATGAACTTCTTAAATATTATAATAATTCAGATATTGTCGTTGTGCCATCTGAAATCTACGAATCTTTTTCTTATACGGTTGCTCAAGCCATGGCTTGCGGAAAAGTAGTTGTTGCATCACAAATAGGGGGTATCCCAGAAACAACAGATAATGGAAAAGCTGGAATATTATTCACTCCTGGTGATTCATTAAATCTTTTTGAAAAGTTGGCTCAATTAATTGATAACGATGATTACAGAAAAAGAATCGGAAAAAGAGCTAGACACTTTGCATATAATAACTTTTCTTTTAAGAAACTAAAGCCAAAGTATTTGGAGTTATATCAATCGATTTTAAATTAAAAAAAATAGTAATTATTTCCCCATTCCAGTTTCGTTTAAAACGAGGAATTGAACAGTTCGTTTATAGTTTGGCAAATGAATTATCTGAATCTTTTCCTGTCAAGGTCACTCTATATGCATGGAAATCTAATGATATGGTATTTTGGGGAAGTTGGAATAGAAAGATAAAAATTAGAATGGTACCATATTCACGGTATTATCAAAAATTAATAGGACAAATATATTACTTCATTTGGTCGAAGATAGATAATCCTGATACTTATTTAATCAATTTTATCTATCATGGCGAGACAACTATTTCAAAAAAATCAAAACTATTTTATGTGCTTCATTCCCCTGCTTCCTTAATACCCTCAAGGTACAAATTTATTAAGGACAAATATAAAATATATCAAAATTTAAATTTTATTTCTGTATCAGATTTTGTAAAAAACCAATCAATGTCTTTTATTTATGATTCAACAAATTTTGTAATTCATCACGGCATAGACTTTGAAAAAATAGTTGTGAAAAAAAAATATAAGCAGAAAAATAAAATAAAACTATTAACGGTTGCAGCACTCGAATCATGGAAGGGAATTCAAGCTGTTATTGCTGCCTTCAGTGAGCAGAGCATTAAAAACAATTATGAATACTTTGTTATTGGAGAAGGGCCATATAGGTCTAAACTAAAAAGATTAATAAAGAAATATAATGCTGAGAATTCTATCTTTTTATTGGGACAAAAGGATAATGTTGAATCGCTTTATTGTAATTATGACATATACTGCCATCTAAGCGAAGGTGAAGCATTTGGATTAGCAATTGTGGAAGCTATGGGAGCAGGATTGCCAGCAATATTAAATGATACACAACCATTTGACATTCTATTTAATGATTCTTCAGTCTTAAAAGTTTCAACCAATAAAACACATGAGCTAATTAATGCATTGCTCAGACTAAAGTCTGCAGAATACAGACAAGAAATAGGAGAAGGTGGAAGAGGTTACGTTCGGAATAATTTTAATATTAAAAAAATGGCTGAAAATTACTTTGGAACTCTCTTTAATTACGAAAATTGAAAAATACTGTTTTTATTTGCACATATAATCGAGGCACAATGATTAATGGAACATTGAAATCCATTATTGAAGAACAGTCTGTTTCTCCAGATGAAATTGTTATTGTCAATGGTGGTGGAACAAAAAATTGTCAGCCCGTTCTTGAAAAGTGGCAAAAAAGATTCGCATGTCTAAAAATAATTACAATAAATAATAAAAATCTAGCTAACAGTAGAAATATAGGTTTACCGCATTGTTCTGGAGATATAATCTTACAAACAGATGATGATGCTAGGCCTTTTCCTGATTGGATTGAAAAAACAATCAAATTTCATCTTATTTATCCAAATTGCGGTGCAATCGGCGGTAGAGTTATAGATAGCAGTAATAAAAATTTTTTATTTAAAATTGCTGATGCAACTACTTTCCCATTCCATAATAAAATAAAAAGTGTTAGGTCAATAGCAGGTGTTAATTCATCGTATAAAAGAGAAGTAATTGATAAAATTGGTGAGTATGATGAAACATTATTCCGCGGTGAAGATGTTGACTATAATTGGAGGCTCAAACTAAATGGTTGGCATATATTATACCATCCAGAAATAAAAGTAAAACATATTCACCGATCAACATGGAGAAGTTTGTTTTATCAGCACTTCATGTATGGCAGAGCTTACTATCTTGTTAGGAAAAAATGGCCAGAAATGTATTCGCATTATCCACATAAAATAACTTCCATATCAAAATTTTTTAAACTAATTGCTTCATGGACCATAGTACCCTTTTTAGATGCAATAAATAAAGGTAAGAAATTAAATACCCAACCAAATGGATTTGAAATTCTAACATTAGCCATAATTAACTATTCTAATCGTATAGGTACAACAATTGAGTGGTGGTTTAATAAAAATGATTAAACCAATAAGAATCTTTACAGAAAAAGAACATGGAGAAGCGAAAGATTGGAGAAATAATTTAATCCATCCCATTAGGGCTTACTGGGGCGACGGAACGGTTGGATGGGAAAATTGCAAAAAAGACTTTGATTTTTATAAAAAATATTTTGTCTTAACCGATAATCCACAAAAAGCTGATGTCGCATTTTTACCATTTACACTTAATTATTATTTGGAAAATAATAAAATTGAAATATTTAATAATTTTCTAAATAAAATGGATGAGTTCAAGAATAGAGTATTTGCTTGGGTAGAAGGTGATTATGATGTGACTATTAATTATCCAAATTGTACTTTTATAAAATATTCAGGATATAAATCAAATTCTAATTTAAATATGATTATTCAACCTGGTGATTTAAAGGATGACTTATTAAAAAAATATTCTAATGGGAAAGTACAGATTAGAGAAAAGAGTGAAATACCATCCATTGGTTTTGTAGGTATGGCAGATTATTCTGCTATTAGATTGTTATTATTAATAACCAAACAATCCTTAAAACATTTCAAGTATTTTTTCCAAAATACAATATTTGAACCAGGACCAATTATCCCTTATCTAGTCCGTAGAAAGTCATCTTTGGAAAAAATAAATACTATAAAAGGAATAACGTCTAATTTTATTTTACGAAAGTCTTTTGCTGAAGGGATTAGAAATAATAATACTCATGCACGGTTAACATTCATTGATAATATTTTGAATAATGATTATACATTTTGTATGCGGGGAGGAGGTAATTATTCTTTGAGGCTCTATGAAACATTATGCTTAGGAAGGATTCCTCTTTTCATTAATACTGATTGTATTCTTCCTTTTGAGAAAAAGATTGATTGGAAAGAATTATGCTTGTGGGTTGATGAAAATAATATTGATAGAATTGGAGAAATAATTATTGATTTTCACTCTTCCATCACGAACAAAGAATTTAAGGATAGACAATTATATGCAAGAGAGGTATGGGAGCAATATTTATCAAAAGAAGGCTTTGCAAGTGGGCTTAATCAATTTATAAATAAC
>MDTG01127438.1_pt1 | contig 10584 bp, 3 predicted proteins | sample 811421 | NCBI WGS metagenome assembly MDTG01 (sample SAMN05326645, study PRJNA326480) | marine metagenome | isolation source: seawater | place: Pacific Ocean: South East | collected 2011
TGAGAGAGTGAAAAAAAATATCGGGTGTAAATCCAACTAAGGAAATGATGCCGATACAAACTCCTAATCGATTAGAACTAATTCCTACAGGTTTTATAAGCGAAAAATAGACAGCTCTTAAGGATACGATTGCTAGAAACATAATGACAAAATTAGAACAAATCAAAATAAGTTGATAAAACTCTTGAGGAAAGAAACCATATAAAATACTCTGGGTCAGCATCGATACAATAAATAGAATTGTAACTAACTTGGACGATGTAATTTTGTCAGCAATAAATCCCGCAGCAAAAGCTGCAATTATTCTTAAATAACCTAATGCAGTTATAAAGGTAGAGGCCTCTAATTCGCTTAATTGACCCACCTCAGTTAAATAAAGTGTAGCATTGTCAATTGATCTGAAACCACAATACGCACAAATTATAATTATTGAGATTAAACAGACTGGATAGATCTGCAGTTTCTTTTTAATTTGGTTACTAATAATTCTAGTCTTCTTGAATTGATTTTCCCTAAGAAATACTAAAATCAAGAGACCAATAAAAATGGTAAGACAAGAGTAGTAGAAAATAACATTCTGAATCGCTTTAGTACTGGATTGAACGCGATTTTCTATATCCGTAGAAAAAAAATAAAAAATCAACAAAGCAAAAGATGATGATACGCTCGCAACAAGACCTCTGCCTGCCTCTAAATAACCGAAAGCTTTACCTTGTGACTCATTCCCTCCCCAAAGACTTGTATATTTAATGAGCGCTCCCCAAAAAAATAATATTGTAGTAATTCCCCAAAATCCGTAAAGAAAGCGAAGCTTTTCTGGGTCTGGAAAGGATGCAAAGAAAAACCCACCTGCACCAGTCAAAAACAAAGCCAGCGCCATTAATTTTTTTGCAGAATATCTATCTGCTAAATACCCACCAGGAAAATAGGAAATCAACGCTAGTAATCCGTAAAAAGCAAAAGCGTCGCCTAGAATTGTATTATTTATTGCAAAACTTTCTAGAAAAGTGGGCTTAAAATATCGTGTTACATGAAAAGGTAGGGAAAAGATCAGTTCACCAGCAATAATTATCAAAGTAAGGGTAGTGTAATTCTTGGCCATAGTAATTTTTTTATAGATTGAAATCAATATCGAAATTGAGCTGACGTTATGAACTCAGAAAAAGCTTCACACCAAATCACTATTGAGGTATCCATACCCAAATGAATGTTCCGTGGCAAAGAAACAGTAAAGCCATTAAACGATTTCACATCACCTAATAACAATGAATCATTCTTTTCTTTTTTTAAAAAAGTTTCATTAGTTACGAATTTTTTTGTGAGGTATAGTTTGTAATCTGGTCCTGCAGCTAGTTTTCCCTCAAAAACAATTTTGTTATTGGAAATTGATATTTGACTCTGCCCCCAATGAAAAAAATCACTTCCTTTTAATCGTTTTACAAAGACTGTTTTATAAATGGTGTTATCGATAACCGTATCAATGATCTCCATGGTTGGTTTTTCGGGCGCTGTAAGAATCGGTAACGTATAGAATCCCAGCGTGAACACAACTACACCTGTTACTGAATGAGAAAATATAAAAAAAAAATTGTTGAGACGCTCTTTTCCGTTTTTCCATATTCAGGAATTCTTGATATCGTCAGTGATTATCTCAGCAATAGCCAGGGATGCAGTTATTCCCGGGGATTCAATACCAAAAAAATTATATAGGCCTGGTACATTATTATCACCTGGCCCCTGCAATACAAAATCGGCAGGAGCCTCTGCAATCTTATTTAATTTCGGTCTGATTCCCGAGTATGCTGATTGAAGTTGATCTTGTCTCAAATCCGGCCACCACTTTTTTACACTTTCGTAAAAAGCTGGCTTTCTTTTTTCTTCCACTGCGTAATTGAATTCTGGCTTATTATCAATAAAATCTTTTTCAACAATACTGATAGGAATAGGTTCGACATCCGGTCCTAGAAGGGTTTGACCGCCCAAATCAAGTGTAAGATGTATCCCTAACCCTCCTTTTTCAGGGAGCGGGTAGATTAAGTTTTTGAATGGACAGCTACCACGTACGACAAAGTAATTTCCTTTGGTAAAATGCGTTGAGGGAATCAGATGCTTTGGCATCGGGTCAATTTTTTTTGCCACCTTCTCTGCATATAATCCTGCCGCATTTATGACAAAATTTGTTTTAATGCTAATCGTTTGTTTGTCGGCTGTTTCATCGGATCCTAATCCTACATTAACCTCCCATTCCTGAGAATTCTCGTTAATTTTTCTCGCACTGGTAAATTTACTCAAGACAGCGAGGTCCCCTCCATGATCTCTCAACTCTCCTAAAAGAGATTGCATATAGCCGGGAACATCAAGAATGCCTGAAGAGGGGCTGTAAATACCGAGGTCAGCATTTGCTTGGGGAATTCTGTTAGCTAGCTCTGCTTTGTTGAAAAGTTTAAGATCTGTTACTCCATTAGCAAATCCTTTGCCCAATAAACCCTCAAGTTTTTCAGATTCCTCCATGTTGGCAATAATGTACTTACCAAGCTTTTTATGAGAGATCTTGTGTTCTTTAAGATATCCATAAAGAAGTTCTTTACCACGTAAACAAGTCCTCGCTTTGAGTGAGTTTTTTTTATAATATATACCAGCGTGAATCACGCCGCTGTTGCGGGAGCTCGTTTCGTGCCCGATTGTTTCCCCAGACTCCAAAATTAATACTTGTTTCCCCAATTTCGCTAAACTAGCTCCAACCGCTAAACCGATTACCCCAGCACCGACAATTGTAATATCAAAAGTAGTTGTCATAATAAAATCTTCTATTGTTATAGAATGATACTGCAAACTAAATTTTGTTGGTTAAAGTATTGTAATTTTCTGTCGATTTTGAGAAATGGGATTATTTTTATTTGGTAAAAGATAGAGGTTTAAATTTATGTCTTCACTATTTGCCCAGGGTAACAACTCCTTAAGTCAACAGGGTACCCAGGTATTTTTTACAGATGCACATGCTAATTTAGTTAACGTTCTTCTACGAACGAATGGCTCCGATGATTGGTCGCCTACTCCAGGTTATTCCGTTTACAACGTGCTTTACATGCCCCATATCGGCTCTCCCGGATTAGATTTCGGAGTTAATGAGCCAAAAATTATTTTAATAGAAAAGGCTAGCGACACCGCAAATTTACTGTTGAAAATTTACGAGTTCCAATTGTCTCTGAATCAGACGTCTGCGATTCAGGATTCAATTTCTTACACTACCTCAACAGGTCTTGCCGCATTAGAAATGCAATATGGTGTAGATTTTAACAATAACCTTGTAGTTTCAGACTTTGACTTCATTCCAAAACCGATTGAGCTTTCTTCTGCTAACGGTTCAATAAATTTTACTTTTTCGGCTGTTGAATCTAATTTAGGTAACGTATTGGGTTATACCAACCTTCCATTTGAGCAATCAAATGGCTCGGCATGGGCAATTAATTCGGCGAATGAAACATTTATATCTTCTATATTAGGTGAGGGAAGAGCATCATCCGCGTCAACAGATACGTTTAAAGTTTCAATACTAACAGATGGTACCAGTTCATCAGCATTGGACGGAATACAAGTAAACGAATTCGTGTTAAACGAGACAGGGACTAAGTTTATCTATTTTGCATCAGCTACGGCAAGTAGTTCTGTTTTTACGATTTTTGAATACAATACAGGCCAGGATCTTAATCAAGACGGAGTTATTGGATATTCATTAAATAACATGGGTACCTATGCTCCAAGTACACAGGTCAATAACGCATCGTCATTTTCTAGCTTCCTGTTAGGTAATTCTTTCGGTGCAAATAAAACAATTTTTCAGGCTTCAGGAGAAATAGTAGTAACTAATACCAATGTCTTACGTACCGATTTTCATGTGTTAGGAAATGATGGAAGTGGTGTTTTTGGCTACAGCTACTATTCAACAGCGCTGCAGAAAGACTCACCAACAACAATTTCGTACGCGGCAAATAATATAATTAAACCGGATATACTTTTGCTCAACGAGGATTTGTCGCCCTGGCAGCCTGAGGTATTTTCGACGGCAACAGCAGCTGGAGTTAGCGGCGTAATTTCTCTTAGTGCGGATTCAACCCGCGGTGGTATTACTTTAGTCACAAATGATGGAACTGATGTTTATGCTTTCCAAGCTATTACAGCAGGTGGTTCAAGCGTAAGTATGAATGTTTTCGAAGGTCAACAGTTCTTTGATTTCGAGGCAACAAGCGGGGAGTCCACTTTCATAGCAACTGCTGCTCCTATTTTTACTTTAAGTACAACCAAAGGCGAACTTGGGAAAGATTTATTTAATGTACTAGAACAAAATTTAGATCAGGACATAAATAATGATGACTCAATTAATACAGTAAGTAGTTCATCAAGTTTAGCCGCTTCTGCCTATACTACCAACGCTATAACATCTTCTACTAATACAAGTGTTTCATTAAATTCTCCGGCAATTTTTTCAGGAGAAGGGGGGTTTTTAATTTGGCACGAATCCGCTAACAGCATTAATCAGATTCTGGGTACAACATCTAACTCTACAAATAACAATTTTTTTCTATTAGCCGGTTCAGCTTCTAATGGGACGTTAATGTTAGAAACATGGTCAGCATCGGGAAGTCTGGCTTTAACGGGTGCTTACAGAGAAAACTTACTTAAGCAATCTGAAGAATTAGCGTTGTATAACACATCCGGAAACACCGATTATGGTAAATTTTCTCTTGTCTTTGATACTAATACAACGACGTCCCTAGGTTCGGTTTACTCGACATACACTTTTGTGCAACACTCCTCTTTAAGTTCCATTTTGGTTCAGCAAGAAAGTTCTACGTTATTAGTTCGAGATTTGGAGGCCTTAGAAATAACTTTAGGCTATGACGTAACTGGAGATGGGCTTGTTGGAAATACTGGTCTTACCATTCAAACTGCTCTAGTTCCAAAATCAAATTTATTATCTACGAGTAGTATTACGAATCTCTTACAGCTTAACTCAGGCGAGTACGTTGTAGATTCCACTACTAGTACTGTCGGTCAACCGGCATCAGGAAAGTTGCTGTTAAATTCATCTTCTGGGGCTTGGGCTCCAAATACAGGAGCTTCACCAATTGGAGTCTATAAAATCGATGCTCCAACTGTATCGGGGCAAGAAGCATTTGTAATTATTCAAAAAGACGCTTCCTCGAGTTTTTCAACATGGACTTTTTCAGGAAATTCTACAGCTTTAACTATCAGCACTAATCAGACTCAGCCTGTCTCAGTATCAGCATCGAATCTTCTTAAAGACGAAATGCAGTTAGGCTTTGATATTACTGGTGATTCATATGTGGGGGATTCGGTTTCAAATATAATTCTCAATCCAATTACTGTTCAAATCGATTCAAATGCTGATGGACTAGTAGATACTTCGAACAATATTCCAGGTTTAATTAAGACCTCAAACAATTATTACGGTCTTTTATCTGATACTACAAATGTGAATGTCGGGGATCATAAATCGTTTGTATTACTTGAGACTAGCGCAAACGAAACCTGGCAACCATCTTTGAACTATACCATTTCTGGGATGTATGATGTTGACTCTATTAACGGCGGTACTACTACCGTAATTATTGAAAAAAGTGGAAGTGATGGTAATCCTTTTTATCAAAAATGGAGTTTTGTTCAACAGGCTGGAACATCGTTTGCAGAGGCGACGGCCACAACTGGAACAAGATTATCCGTATCTCAAGTTATTGGCGAAGAGCAGGCATATAGAGTTGATTTAGATGGGAATGGCACAATTGGGGATGAAATTGCAAAGAATATTTTTCTTTCATCAAATCAACCATCGCTGGTTCAAACACAAGTTGGGGATTATGCCTTAAGTTTTCAGGAAATTCTTGGAGTAAATGCAATCGGTTTTCCGGTCTTGATAAATACTTTAGGTGATTCGTGGGTTCCTACACGGGGGAATACTATCACTGGCGTTTTTACTGAGCGAAGTGGTTCGGCCCAGACAGTTTCAATAATTGAAAATGCAGGCTCAAGCTTTTCACCCTCATATAAAAAATGGGATTTTAATCTAAACGACGGATCATTTTTTGCAACCGCATCGACCAATCTCTCCGTTAATATTTCTTCGGCCGAACTTGGTGCCCTCGAGACGAGAAAAAGCATAGATTTATTGGCTGATGGTGTGCTGGGCGATCCAATCAAAACGGTACTTGTTAGAGGTGGAGAAAATCCGGTAGATAATAATAACGATGGTTTTAACGATGGAAAGGTCACTGCACCTAGCGTGATTTTAACAAATAGTAATGCTTATGCCCTGGACTTATCAGGAGCAGGAAACGTTGGAAACACTCCTACAAGCCTTTTTCTTGAGGCATCAAACGGCAGTAATTGGAATCCAACAACAAATTATGGTGTCATAGGTGGCTATGTTTCCTATGATGTAAACGCATCAAGTCAACAAACAACAACCGCTTATTTATACGAACAGTCCGGTACGGGAGCTACGGCGGTTTATAACAAATGGAATTTTCTGCAAGGAAGCGCTTCTGGTGTAGCAACTGCAACTAGTGCAATAGCTCAAACTGTTTCACTTAGCGACATTTTGGCAAAGGAGCTTGAACTTAGTTTTGACTTAAATAATGATGACATTGTCGGTGACCGTGTTGTTAATCTTACAAAGCAGCTGCCTGTGCAACAAAAAGGTGCTCCCTCGGTGGTTGAGCTAGCCTCCGGCACCTATGCTATAGACTTCGACGGTAATGCGGAAGTTGGTCAATTAAAATCAGTTGTTACTTTAAAAACAAGTAATGGACAGAATTGGGGTCCCTCTTCTGATGCTCAGGTAATAGGAGTTTTCTCTTCAGAAGAGCTAGAGACTTCAGGTCAAATTAAATACTATGCAACCATATTTGAACAGACGGGACCAAGTTTGTCACCGGTCTATAATAAGTGGGTTTTTTCAAAGCCGTCAGGGCAAACAAATTTTCAGGCGACAGCAACAACTGCAAAAACAGTTACACTTACCGATATCCTCAACGATGAGAGTACGGTTGGGTTTGATTTGAATTCCGATTCTTTTGTTGGCGATAGTGTTGCACGAATAAATTGGCAAGCACCGTCGGCTAATGTTTCTCTAGCTGTCAATGCTCCTCAGCTAGCGGAACTAAGTTCTGGAGCTTACGGACTTGACTTTACAGGAAGCGCAGTAACTGGCTCCTTAACACAATTAGTGCTTCTAAGCACTACTTCTGGTTCTAACTGGGAACCCTCGACCAATACAAAAGTTACAGGTGTTTATTCTAGTATCGGCGGAACGACTATTTCTCCTACGAACCAGAGCACGATTATTGAGAAGTCAGGTGCAGCAAATTTTCCAATATTTAAATCATGGACTTTTGTCGATACGAACAATGGTGATAAGGCACTAGCAACCACTACTGTTGCTCAGTCAATGACTGAGAGTTCTCTGTTACAAAAAGAGTTAGAAGTTGGTTACGATTTGAATGGGGATCAGGTCGTTGGGAACGGAATATTTTCAGTTGCCCTTCTAAGTCAGGAATATTTGGATGAAATTGGGCAGGTTAAAAAAAGCCCTGGTGTTGTTCGTTTGTCATCTGGAGAATTCGGAATTATTTTGGAAGGGAACGATTACTCTGAAGGAGATGGTAATTCTTTTGTTTTGAAAGAATTAGTAAGTAACGGCAATGCATGGAGTCCTTTTACAGCGCCGTCAACTCAAGGCTATGACTATTTTATTTCAGGCGCCGAAAAGTTGGAGAACAATGATTTAAAAATCTATGAATTACGAGAAAGTGACAATGGTGACCCAGATATAAAAGTTACGACATTTACCCGATATTCAACAAATCCAGATAGTTATTTCGTGAAAGAGACTCAGTCTGATGCAGCTAGTATTTCTGACTTAGAATTTTTTAACCGAGAACTTGTTACTGGCTATAATTTAGATTCAAATCAAGTACTAGGTTATGGAGCAGTAGAAATCAGTATTCCTCCAGAGTCCTATACAGATAAATTTAAAACGGTTCAAAAAAGTCCATCTGTGGCAAAATTAGCAGATGGTTCTTTCGCTGTTGATTTCACTGGGGAAATCCAACTTGGAAATACTCCTAAACTTCTTTTAAACGAAGGGAATAAACCATTTCGGTTGGGTGGTGAGGAGTTTTTAAGGGGAATCTATAGTAGCAGCGAGCTAAATGATTCTACAAATCAAATCAATTTCAATGTTAATATTGTTCAACAGGGTACTGCTACGGATTCAGAGGCATACTTTTTACGGAGTTTTATTGTAGCCGATGATACGGTTGCTAATTACGACGCTGCAAAAGCGTTACAACCGGTAAGTAAAACCGAAATTCTTTCCAAGGAAGAGCTTACCCGCTACGACCTAGACGATAGTGGGCAAGTTGGCTTTCAAAACCGCGAATTGGTTATGCCTGCTTTCATGGTATCTCCCGGGCCCGATGAATTTCAACTTGTAAAAACTGAAACACAGGCTATCGGACTTGATACTGCGTTTACAATAACACCCGAAAATGATCAATATTTTTACGCCCTTTATAATTCCAACGGGAGTTTGTGGACGCTGGGAGAAGAGGTAGTTACTGGTATTTTCGTGGAAGACCGAATAGAAAACTCTGAGGAGCAGGGTGTACAGGTTCAACTTCGAACTCAATCCACTGCCGATACCGTATTAGGTGTTTTTACCACTCCTTCAGGAAGTATTACTTCAAATAATTCGAGTTTTAAACTATGGGAGTTCATTATCTCTGGTGATACAACACCAAATGCTCTAGGTTTATATGAATTTCATATGATATCGGCAAATGCGGCGAATTATACTTTTGATGAACTGTCAATAATTGAGTCAGATAAAGGATTTGATTTGACTGGAGATAGACAGGTATTGGGAAATACTGCTGTGGAATTGTTTAGAGATCAAATGAAAGCATCCGAGAATGCCAAAGAACAGGTTAGTGGAGAGTTAAGTGCTTTGGCAGAAACTCCAAATATTGCTGAGGTAACCTCGAAATTATTAATGTCAGGAGTAAGTTTACAAAACGAAAACATTTCTTATGGTAATTTGACATCAGGGTTAAAAAAAGGAACCGTGAACTCTTTTTTGAGTAATGGTAATATCCCCTTGAATTTCGCTGACTTGTCTGATGATGTCAACTCTACGTCCGATGCAACGCAATTGAGCATTGATGCACAGGTTGAATTATCTTATTTTTCTTTAGATGAACCAATCACAGATTCTGGCGACTTTGTTCATTTCGTTGCATTAGGTGGTAAGGAACGTGCCGAAAATTCTTTTCAGGCAATCTCTGATTTTACTGATATTCTGCAGGCGCAAGGTGGTACGGATCCTTCGGCCGGTCCCGTCGTCGCAGCGCAACTAAAAATGTTCGATTTTTCAAACAATAATCCTGAAGATATTGATTCAGATGAAATTGTTATGCAGTTGGCTGAGGGCGAAGGTTTTGTTTTGTTGGCACCCGAGAGTGTCAGTGCTGAGGGTACATTTGTTAATATCGATAACCGGGAAAATGCATCAGCTTGTGAAGTTCTATTACTAGGGGCATTTACTGTTAGAGGAGGTGAGGGAAATCAAATATTTGTTGGGGATAACAATAGACAAGATTTAAGTTTAGGGACTGGAGATGATATCGTTTATGCGGGAGGCGGAGATGATGTATTACTCTCAACTGAAGGAAATAATTATTTTGATGGTGGAGCAGGAGATGATGAGATAGTTTCGGGGGGTGGTGCAGATCTATTTGTTGGCGGTGCTGGAAATGACGTTTTAAACGGCGGAGATGGGTTTGATATAGCTCGATACGTTGGTTCTTATTACGATTTTGAGATTGAAAAACAGTTGGATACATATAACGTCAGAGATCGATTATCATTAGAGGGAACAGATTCGGTTACAGACATTGAAAGACTAGAATTTGCGGATGGTACGCTTGCATTTGATACAGATGGTAATGCCGGTCAGGCTTACCGATTGTACCAAGCTGCATTTGAAAGAACTCCTGACCCTGTTGGGGTTGGATATCATGTAAACGATATTGAGTCTAACGGTCTGATTTTGTACCAGATTGCCGGTAATTTCCTGGCTTCCCCTGAGTTTGAAAGTACATATGGTGCAGATTTAAATGATTCGGATTTTGTAGATGCTCTATATGACAACGTATTAGGAAGAGCGCCTGAGCAATTTGAGCGAGATTATTATTTAGATAGATATAGCCGAGTAGAAACCGATCCACTTTGGATGGACAGAGCTGGATCATTAATCGGATTTTCAGAGAGTCCTGAAAATATGAATATCGTAAATGATGATATTTTGAATGGTATTTGGATGACCAACGACTTTCTTTAATTCGATTCCGGATGATATATTGAGTTAAATTGTTGTTGTATGGCGTACAATCACAACAACAATGTACGATTTCTTAATTTACGGAGTAGAAAACTCATGTCACTTCCTGATTTTGATCTTTTGCGAATAGACGGAAAGCTAGAAAATTTCGCTGAGTATACTGGAAA
>MDTG01172949.1_pt1 | contig 10584 bp, 11 predicted proteins | sample 811421 | NCBI WGS metagenome assembly MDTG01 (sample SAMN05326645, study PRJNA326480) | marine metagenome | isolation source: seawater | place: Pacific Ocean: South East | collected 2011
AATGCAAATTGCAAACATTCCGTTAAGCATTTTCAAAGTGTATTCTAATCCATATTTTTCATATAAAATTAAAATAATTTCGGTATCTGTCTTACTTTTAAAATTATAATCAGAGTCAATTAATTCCTTTTTTAATTGAAAAGCATTATATATTTCACCATTGAAAGTGATGTATATTGTTTTATTTTTATTAGACATAGGCTGATGTCCATTTTTAGTTACATCAATAATGCTTAACCTATTAAAGCCAACTCCACCATTTAATTTAGAAATATCATCTTTAATATTTAAATCTTTTAAGTCATTTTGATTATAGGTAATTGAGAATTTATTATTTGAAGAAAACAATGCTAATCCACTGTCATCAGGTCCTCGATGCTGTTGTAGTAGCATCATTTTTTTTATCATGAAAGGATCTATTTGATCTAAATTTCTATTTATATACCCAACAAATCCGCACATTTAATTGATATTAATTTTGATTATCACTGATAATTTTTATTGTAAGCATTTACTATCTTATTGAAACAAATAATATATTTTTAATAAAAAATAAATCTATGAAAATCTTAATTTTTAGAGTCGCTAGTCTTGGTGACTTTATACATTCAACACCCGCAATAAAGTTAATTAAACAAAGTAACCCTGGCGCCAAAATTTATTTTGCTTCTCAGAAAAAAAATTCTGCTGGTTTTGTGACACCTAATTTATTACCTTTTAAAAAAAAAATTATAGATGAATTTATATTTTATAATAATGATTATTGGTCTTTATCATTTTTTTTTATAAAAATTTTAAGGAAAAAATTTGATAAACTTTATTATTTAACTGAATTTTCAACTAAATATAAAGAAAAAAGAGATTATCTTTTTTTTAAAATGTGCAGAATTAAAGAAATGTATGGATTTGATTTGAAAGGTAAAAATACTGAAGAACAAAGATGCAACTATACTAAATTTAATGAAACCTATTATCTTTGTCGCACAATAGACAAGAGTATCAATCCTGATCAAATATCTTATTTTGATATCTTTGATAGAAAAAAATATTCAAAAGAAATATATGTAACTATATCTATGGGTGGAAGAAATATTAAAAAAACATGGCAATTTAAAAATTGGGAAATATTAATTAAAGAAATAATTAATAAGTTTCCAAATTTAAAAATTAAAATAATTGGATCTAAAAATGAAATAGATAATGCAAACATAATCTGTAAGATTAATAAAAAAAAAATAACTAATATGTGTGGAAAAACTACTGTAAGATCTTTATTTAAATTGATAAATTCAAGCCAATACCATATCTCACATGATGACGGAACTATGCACGTTGCTAGCGTTTATAGAAAACCTGGTGCAGTGATTTTTGGACTTACCGCTCCAAAAGGTAAATGGTTTCCGTTAAACAAAAGGCAAAGAATATTTTATCCCAAGAAAAATATTAATGAAACTAAACCTGAAGTTATATTTAACAAAATTTCAAGTGATTTGAAAAAATTAGGGTTTGTAAGTAACTTTTAGTTAATCTTGTTAACCCAATATTCAAGAAGATCCTCTAAAGTTTTTTCTATAGGTATCTTAGGTTCCCAACCAGTTAATTCAGTTAGTTCAGTAGAATCTCCGTGTTGGTATGCTATATCAATAGGTCTATAGAAGGGATCATGAATTTTTTGTTTAACATCTTTAAGTTTACTTATCTCTATTAACTTATCTGTAAAAAATTGCATTTTTCTAGGTGTATCTCCACAAACATTAAAAATTTTTCCATTACATTTTTCACTTAACATGGCAAGGTAGTATGCATTTACAGTATCTCTAACATCAATTACAACTCTTACAGTTTCTAAATTTCCAATTAACAAAGTTTTATCTTGTAGGTTCTTCATCATCCTTGCAACTTGATAAGCATCTGATGAAATTGAAAAATTTTTACCTCTCCTTGGCCCAGTATGAGAAAAAGCTCTAGTTATAAAACCTTTTATTTTTTGATTTGTAATTCTCTCTTGCATATAAAGGTCAGTTGCAGCTTTAGATGATGCGTAAGGATTTGATGGAAGAATAATATCCTCAGATTTTATTTTCCTCCCGTCTCTTCCAGTATTACCATAAACTTCAGAAGTTGAACAAAACATTAAATTACATTTAGGTTGTAGATCAGCAACACATTGTATCAAATTTGCAGAGCCTATAACGTTAGTTTCCATAGTACCTACAGGGTCAATAAAACTAGTTGGAGGATGAGATTGAGCAGCTAAATGAAATACACCATCAAATTCATTTTCCTTAAAAACTGTTGATAAACTTCTTAAGTTTCTTAAATCAGAATATACCCATTTTATAGAATTATAAATTTCATCATTAATAACATCTCTAATATCATTTTCTCTTCCATTGCTGCACATAATTAAGCCGTAAACAGTATGATTATTTTTAATTAAAAGTTCAGCTAAGTGAGGACCTGCAAATCCAGTAATTCCAGTTATTAAAAAGTTCATATAATTATAAATTGATTAATTAATTTTTATAATTAATTACTATCACAAATAAATTAAACATAAATATAAATTAGTTATTTCAAATTAGTTTAGAGGAACTAAAGTTCTTTAATTTTTTTATTATCTTCACTGTACCTCCATTATTATTGATTATATCATAACCAATTAATTCTTTTGCCTTATAATCTGATCCTTTAAATAATATACTTGGTAAAATTTTTCTAATAATTTTTTCTGGTGTTTTCTCCTCAAAAACCTCAACATCATCAATATCCTTGATCATTTTCAACATTTTAATTCTTTGATTTAATTTTATTATTGGTCTATTTTTACCTTTAATTTTTTTAATTGATTTATCACTATTTAGAAGAACAATAAGTTTATCACATTTTTTTTTAGCTTCACTTAAAAGATGTAGATGACCAGAATGCAAAACATCAAAACAACCATTTGTTACTCCAATTTTAAGTCTTACTAATTTCCATAATCTGATTTTAAGTGGAAGTTTTAAAGATTCATTTTCACAAAATTCCTCAATTATTTTTTGAAATTCAAGAAAAGATAAAACTGCTGTATGTTTTTTTTGGACTATCCTGCCACATGCAAAGGACGAAATTTTTATACTATTTATTAAATCTATTTCATTTGAGAGCAAATAACTTAGTAAAGCTATAAAAGTATCTCCAGCACCAGTAACATCATAAACATTGACATCAATTTGAGGAATATTTAATTTTTTACCTTTACCAAAGAAAACTGATATACCCTCTGAGCCTTTAGTAACAACAAATGCATTTGCTTTTGTTTTTTTTAATAGTTTTAAAGTAGAGTTTTCAGTAAATGGTAATTTTTGATAATCAAAAAAATCATAAAATTCTGTTTGATTTGGACAAATAAAGTTTGAATTTTTATAAACTTCAATGTTTCGGTTTTTTGGATCAGTATAAATTTTTTTTTTATTTTTTTTAAAAATATTAATTACTTTTTTAATTAAATCGTTTGTTAAAAAACCTTTTGAATAATCTGATATTATTAAAGACTGAAATTTATTGATATTTTTATTTACAAATTTTACAATTTTATTTTCATCTATTTTTTTTAATCTAAAAAAATTTTCATCATCTAATCTACAAAATTGATGATCATTTTGGACAATTCTTTTTTTTACTGGAGATGAATAATCTTTATTTGTTATAATCTTAAATTTAATTTTATTATTAATTAAAAGTTTTTTTATAGTTCTACTTGTTGCATCATTTGATAGTTTCGAAATTAAAAATGCTGACCCTCCGATTGATTGTATGTTATTAGCAACATTTGCTGCACCACCAAGTAAATTGATAGATTTAGAAGGTTTTAAAACTGGAACTGGTCTTTCAGGGGATATTTTCAAAGTATCAGTTGTTTGAAAAATATCTAAAAAGATATCTCCTAAAATAAGTATATCTTTATTTTGATTACTTAAATTATTTATTTTCATAAGTATTTATTACAGTTAAATATTTAAAATTCAAATTATGTCTTCTATTTTTATCAATCTAACAACAAAATGGTTAATTAAATAAACATGTTATTGATATCAAACTAAATGTTTTATATCTTATGCTAAATTATATAATTTAATATGTATAGTAGATTTCCATTAAAAAAAACTCCAAAGAGTAAAGATTTTTATTTTGATTATATAGAAAAAAAAAATGCTTTATTAAGAAATATTAATTTAAAAGAATTAGATAAGATTATAAATTTATTAAAAAAAGGTTTTAAGAATAATGCAATCCTATTTACCTGTGGAAATGGTGGGTCATCATCGTTATCAGATCATTTTACATGTGATTTTATAAAACAAACAAACAATAAAACTAACTTAAAAGTAAAATCTATTTCTTTAACATCAAACATGGCTCTAACATCAGCAATAGCCAACGATATTAATTATAATAAGATATTTTCATTCCAAATAGAGAAATTGTGTAAAAAAAATGATATATTATTTTTATTTTCTGTTTCAGGAAACAGTCCAAATTTAATAGAAGCAATTAAATCAGCAAAAAAAATAGGTGTAAAAGTAGTTTCTTTAACAGGATTTAATGGAGGAAAATTATCAAGATTGTCAGATTTTAATTTAAATTTTCCAATTGCAAATTATGGGATTGTTGAAGATTGTCATATTACTATTATGCATTTTCTCTCACAATATTTAAGAAATCTTGAAATAAAAAATAAAAATTTTCAAAAAATTAATTTTTAATATTGAATATATTATTTTAAAATTTTTTTAAGTTCTTTAACCCAATTACTTTTGAAATTAAGATTTTTGTCATCTACATATAAATCTGAAGATGGTTTTCCAAAATATATTTTGTGAAATTTTAAATTCCATTTTTTAAGTTGTTTTAAAGTAATTTTACTTATTTTCTTTTTTGCTTCAATAACGTTATCGTTTGTTCTTCCCATATATCTTGCGGTATAAATTTTTATAATATAGCCCTTTTTATAAAGATTATTTATAAATTTAATATTTTTTAAGATAGGTTTAGATTTTTCATAGTTAGACCCAATAGTTTTACAAATAGTATTATCTATATCGAAACATATAATTTTTTTTTTGGATGGCATATAAAGAAAGCTTAATCTAACTATGTTTTAACTTTAACAGTAATTTTTCAATACTCAAAACAAAATTTTGCCTACTACCAACATGAGACGAGTCAATATTTATTAAACTTCCAGAATTATCCCATCTAGGATGTAAATCATATTTTAAATTATTTTTAATAAGATATTCAGCAACTTTAAATTCTCCTAAAACGTAAACTTTTTTACTTAATCTATGCAATAATAATAGTTTCATATACCCATTTTTGTTAGCATAAGTATCAGTGATTATAAAATTTTTATCAGGAGAAATCTGAGGATGACCATCTTCATTTAACAATTTATTGTTCAATTTTTTAAGTTTATGGGGATTATTGATATCAATTAAATGATAATCATTTTTTAAAATTCTATTTTTTATGTTTATGTTTGAAAAATTTAATATTTTTTTTATCGTAGGAAATATTTTTTTTTCTAAAAAACTATTATTTCTTAGTTTAACTATTTTTGGACTTAAGTTTCTGCACCAAACTATAATTTCATTATCATTAATCCATTCAAAATGAGAAACTTTTTCTTGTGCTAATACAATACTATTATCTTGTTTTATATCAGTACATATCAAATATGTAATGAGCGCACCCGAGTCATTAAAAAATCTTAATAAAGATATAAATTTACTTCCAGATGGATTAAAAGTGGGATGACAAAGAAAAAAATCTTTATCAATATTTTTTAAACCACATATTTTGACAGCCTGTTCAATTGAAAGAATTAATTTTTTTTCATTATTGAGATTACCCAGAAAAATACCATCATCATCGGGTTGTTTTTTATTAATATCGATATTTTGATGCTTTAAATTATCATATCCATAGGATCTCCAAACTTTCCATAATCGGGAATAATTAATGCTTAAAATTACACCATGTTTACTTGCACTATAAATACATGTCTTCAATCTTTTTTTATTATTATTTGTAATGTTATAAATTGTAGAAGAGGGATTTTGATTTATACTTTGATTATAAATTAATTCTTTTTCATTTAACCATTGAAGTCTTGACCCTTGCTCCCAACTCCAAAGATCAGTCTCGTCAATTTTTTTTATCATTGATTTAGAAAAATCCCATAAACAAATATCAATTTTATCTACATTTTTTTTTTTTAAATCCTAAACTTCTTAGCGGATATCTATGTATTAAAACTAAATTATTATTAGTTTGATTAAATGGTTTTATATCGTGAAAACCAACTGAATGATCATTATCTAATGGTGTAGATCCTATAATTTCTATTGAATGATATAACTTATAATTCATAATTTTTTAGAATTTCAATAATTCTATCAGAAGCATATTTGGGCTGAACAACTTTACTAAATTCTAGGTTATTTCTTTTAAACTTGTTTCTTAGAATTTCATCATTAGCTAATTTTTGAATTTGTTTTGTAAGTTCTTTTTTTTCTGGGGCATTAAATATTAGACCTGTTTGATTTTTAATAATTTCTGGATGAGCACCAACTCGATTACTTGCAATTACTGAACAATTATATTCTGATGACTCTAACAGAACGTTACCATTTGTTTCTCCATAATCAGATGGTAAAACTATAATTTCAGATAAATCGTATAATATTGAAATTTCTCTTAAGTTTTTAAACCCAAGATAAAAAATATTTTTTGGTTTTTTTTTAATATATTCTAAAACCTGATTGTGATAATACCCTCCACCACCAACTAAAACTAAGATCCAATCTTCATTTAATTTTGAATCAATAAAAGCCTCAATAAGAAAAATAGGTCTTTTTTTTTTTAAAAATTTTCCAGGATATAAAATAATTTTTTTATTTTTTAAAACAGTAAATTTATTTATGAAATTTTTTTTTAAGATATCAAAATCTTCATCATCTTTAAAAACAAATTTTTTATTAATTTGACTAGACGGAAAATGTTTAATCTTATTTTTTTTAACTCCAAAATTCATAAAAAAATCTGTATTAAGAATGCCAATTGACCAAAATTCATCAATGAATAAATTCATAAATTTATAATAAAAATTTCTTAATATTTTTTTTACAAAACTTCTTTTTCCAAGATTGTATGATACAGATCTAATTATTGTTTTTTTTCCAAATAATTTTGCTATTAATAAAGCTATTAAGTGTGGAAAGTAATATCCATAAACTAAAATTACATCAAACTTTTTATTAAATAAGTATTTTATTAATTTACAAGATATTAGTAATTGATTAGATATTTTTGAAATATTACTAGTAGTAATTTTATTTTTTGATAGACAGTCGAAGTCGTAATCATTAAATGAGTCAATATTAAAGTTTATCGTTTGGTCAAATAACGGATCAAAATGTATTTCATCCACTTTATTCCAGTATAATGTTTTAAATTCAATTTCTTTTTTTTTATTTAATTCTTGAAACAATGGAATTAAGTTTTGAATTTGATGAGTGCAAATAAATAAAAACTTCATGAAATATTCTTTAAAACTTTATAACATAATTAGTATTAAATTTTTGGATATAAAAGTTTAAGATTTTTGTTGTTCATATCTTTTAAATCTGACACAAGATTATAATATTTATCATAAGAATCACCTTTTAATCCATAATCATTAAAAATATCTTAATTTCAAATGGATTAAAATAATTTATATTGTTAGATAAACTAACATAAATGAAAAAAAAAATTGCAGTAGTAGGGGCTGGATTATTTGGATGTACGATTGCTTTAATCCTTTCTAAAAAATATGATGTTGACTTATATGAGAGGAAACCAGATATCTTAAACGAGGCGTCTATGTGTAATCAGTTTAGATTTCACCTTGGTTTTCATTATCCAAGATCAAAAAAAACAGTTAATGAAATAAAAAAATCTAATGTGCATTTTATTGATTTTTATGGAAAAGATATATTTGGAAAAACTAAAAATTTTTATAGTATTGTCAATCAATCAAGTACAATCAGTTTTAAAAAATATTTACAATTTATTAAGAATAATAAATTACAATTTAAAGAAATAAAAAATAGTAAGTTTACCTCTTCTAAAATTGAAGGAACTATTTGTAGTAATGAAAAAATTCTTGATTATTTCAAAATAAAAAAAAAAATTAAAAACAAATTATCAAAAAGTTCAGTTAATCTAAAGCTAAGTTCGCAATTAGATAAATCTATTCTTAGATATCAAAATTATCATAAAATAATAATTGCTACCTATAAAAATAATAATAATCTTTTAAAAAGATTAGGCTTAAAAGTCGAGCAGAAATTTAGATATGAGCTTGTAGAAAAGATTGCTGTCTCACTTCCAAAAAAGTATAAGGATAAAAGTTTTGTTGTTATGGATGGTAACTTTGTTTGTGTAGATCCATATTTAGGAACTCCCTATCATCTTTTAAGTCATGTAAGGTATTCAAAATTAAAAATTATTAAAAAGAAATATTCTAAATTTGCAAGTAAATATAATCAGGTTCTAATTGATACTAAATCTTCAAATAAAAAATTATCTAATTTTGATAAATTTATTACAGATGGTTCCAAATATTTACCATTTTTGAAAAAAGCAAAATATATTTTTTCTTACTATGTTGTGAGGACTTTAAGGCCTAATGTTGAGTTAACGGCAGAAAGGACAAATCTAACTCAAGTTATCAATAATAAAGTTTTAACTGTTTTAGCAGGAAAATGGAATACCTGTGTTTATGAAGCAAAAAAAATTGAAAAATTATTATACTAATAATGCTTAATGTTTGTCTTATTGGGTATGGAAGTTGGGGAAGATTATTATATAAAAGATTAATTAAACTATCAAAAGTTATAAAAATTTTAAATAGTAAGAATTATTCATTAAAAAAATTAGATAATATTGATTGGATTATTATAGCAACTCCTGTCAATACACATTATAAAATTGTTAAAGATTGTTTAAAATTAAAAAAAAATATTATTTGTGAAAAACCACTCACATTAAAATATTCTCAAGCGGTAAAATTGTACAATCTTGCAGAAAAAAATAACACTAAAATATTTGTAAGTGACTTTTCTGATTATAAAAAAAAAATAAAAATTAATAAAAAAAATAATTTATTTCAAAGATTTAAAAACTCAAAAGATGATAATAAAAAAAAAACTAAAAGATACGATTTGTTATATCGATTAGCATATCATGATATAAGTTATATATATAATTATATATATAAAAAAAAAATTGATTTAATAAAGATCTTAACTTCAAAACCTTTTTTAAAATTCATAATTAAAGTCAATAATAAAAATTTTATATTTCATTATGACACTCTAAATAAAAAAAAAATTCATGTATTTAATGAAAAAAATTTGTACCAAAATAAAGATATGATTAAAAAAATGTTTATCGATTATATTTATAAAAAAAAATCATATAGAATGAATAAAAAAAAATCACTTTATACAATTAAGTTACTAGAAAAGATTAAAAATAAAATACAGAAAACTGTTTGATATTAATATTTTTCTCAATACCATCAAATAATCTATATAATTGTTTTGTTTATTTTAGTGTATCATAAGATTAATTTTTTTGCATAAATCATAAAAGTTGATAATTAAAAAAATGATAAAAAAAATCTTCTTTAAAAGTATTACTTTTAATAATTTCAAGATTAATGAATTCAACAATATTATAAAAAAAAGAGGATTATTTGTTTTTCCATCAGGACCAGGTTTAGCCTCTATAGATGAACATGACTCATATTATAATTCATTAAAGAAAGCAGATTATGTTTTTTTTGATAGTGGCTTTTTTGTTTTTTTATTAAGAATTTTCAAAAATATTAAGATTAATAAATTTTCAGGTTTTAAATTTTTAGAATTATTTTTTTTTTATTTAAAAACAAATAAAACAAAATCAATATTTTGTATTGATCCAAATTATAAATTTTCAAAATCAAATAAAATATATCTTAAAAAATTGGGTGTTAGAAAAATTTATAATTATGTTGCGCCAAAATATGACCCAAAAAATTTATCAGACAAACAATTATTAAAAAAAATAATTAAAACTAAACCTTCATTTATTATGGTTAACATAGGCGGTGGAACACAAGAAGTATTAGGTCTTTATATAAAAAAGAATATCAAGTTTAGAGTAAATATATTGTGTACCGGAGGTGCTATTTCCTTTTTTACAGGTGATCAGGCCCCAATTAACAATTTAATAGATAAATTATATCTTGGATGGTTCGTAAGATTAATTTTTGATCCTTATACATTTTTTAAAAGATATGTTTATGCATTAAAATTATTACCTATGGTTTTAATTAATAATGTAAAAATTAAAGGTAATTAAAGTATAAATGCATATCACTTACTATAGTTTTTTAATTTTTTTTCCCAGCGAATTGCACTCTTAATTATTAATTTAATATTATTAAATCTTGGTTTCCATTTTAATATTTTTTTAAACTTTTTGGTATTTGCATAAACTTGAGCAATA
>MDTG01340651.1_pt1 | contig 10584 bp, 6 predicted proteins | sample 811421 | NCBI WGS metagenome assembly MDTG01 (sample SAMN05326645, study PRJNA326480) | marine metagenome | isolation source: seawater | place: Pacific Ocean: South East | collected 2011
ATTTCCAAAATAGTGTATAGAACCACCCTGTTGATCGTCCTCTTTTTGCACTATGTGATAAAACCCAGGCTGAGTGATATACAGCACCGTGTGACGGGCATCTGCCATATTTAACCTAAATGTCTTATCCGGTTTAAAATCGAAGGGCTTTGGATTAGCGGTAGAAAAGGGAGGGGCGGCAATAGGAAAATCCCGATCATAAAACTTGACAAACAATGCCGTTTGATCCTCTAAACATGTAATCAAATAGCTATCAGCAGAGTTGACATAAGGTTCATATATGATTCGACCTTCAAAGTCGGATATAGAAAAAGACTGGCCAGAAAACTTATTCGGGTCCACTATATCAATCACTTTTTTAGCTGACTTACCACTCATTGGGTTTCGGACTTCAAGCTCTAGTATATAACCCCGCCCGCTCATAACACTCAGCTCTACTTCGGTTTCAAGAAACTGCTGAGCTGTTTGAATTAGCTCTTTAACCATTCGATTACTATCCAATGGCTGCGGTGCCGAATATGAACTAAACACGGCATAGCTAACGGAAAGCTTGGTTTTGCCTTTATCGAAGCTTAGATCATTTTGTAAAATCTTCAAGCGCAAGGATACCTTGCCATCAGAATTTGAAAAGACCTTCGCTTCAAGGTCGAGCGATTTCTGCAGCTGGCTCGCATAGTTGCCGCTTATATCTCTCCCTCTAGTCTTCGAGGAAGTCTGACACGCAGACAAGCATACCAACATGAGCAAACTACCGATCAGCCAGAGCGAATTCCTTGAGATCATTCGCCCGAAAAAGAGTCAGGAATATCTTTGCTCGCCTTCGCACCAAGGGCCTTAATCTTTTCGGCACGCCTGACCAAATTTCCAGTACCTGAATTGAGTTTTTTTAAGGCCTCATCATAGGCTTTTGTGGATATACCGAGCCCTCTACTTATCTTCTCCATGTCTTCGAGAAACCCAACAAACTTGTCTAACATTTTACCACTTTCGTCAGCAATGGCGGCCACATTTCTATTTTGCTTCTCTTGTTTCCAAACACTTGCTATGGTTCTGAGTGTGGCGAGCAGTGTGGTGGGACTAACAATGACAATCCTTTTCTCCCATGCATAATTATAAAGCGAATTATCATTTCGAAGCGCCTCAGAGAAACCCGCTTCAATAGGCACAAACATGAGCACGAAATCCAACGATTGTCCCTTTGTTAAAGATTGATAATTTTTATCGGCTAAACCTTTAACATGAGCCTTGATGCTTGCTACGTGTTGAGCTAAATACGATTGTTTTTCCTCATCGCTCGAAGCATTTACGGAAGCTTCGTACGCCTTCAATGAGACTTTTGAATCAATAACTATGTGCTGGTCGTCAGGAAGTTTCACAATAACATCTGGCCTAAACCTACCTTCTTCAGTTGTGGTTGAGCTTTGCGTTTCATATTCTACTCCCTTTTCGAGCCCTGAGCTTTCGAGGATACTCTCAAGAATGAATTCACCCCAAGCACCTTGTTTTTGCGAGTCACCCTTTAGAGCCCTAGTAAGATTATTGGCTTCATCTGAGATTTTATGGTTGAGTTTCATCAGCTCTTCCACCTGGCCAAAAAGTTTCGATCTACTCTCATTCTCATCCTTATATACTTCATTAACGCGTTTCTCAAAGTTTTCAATTCGTTCTTTGAAAGGACGTAACAGCTCATCCAATTCTTTGCGGTGGGTACTTGAAAACTCTTTAGAATTCTGCTTTAGAATTTGATCTGCCAAAACCTTGAATTCATTTTTAAAGCGCTCATTGAGCTTCTCTACTTCGCCCTTTTGCTCCATGAGCTTTTCTTCTAAATTATTTCTTTCAGCCTCCAGCGATTTCACCTTTCCCGTTAATTCTTTTATTTCCTCAATCTGTGATTTGAGTGCCGTGTCTTGCTTTTGAAACTCCTCAACTGACTTTTGAAGTCTACCAGAAAACTCGGCACGTTGTTCGCGTGCTTCATCTCGTTCAGATCTTATGGCTTCTATCTCGGCTTGGGCTTGGCTTATATCACCATCGCTCGACTGTTTCGAACGATTGATGAAAAAACCAATCACATATCCAATACCAATACCAACAACCAGAAAAACGAGATATTCTATCACAACAAGGCGCTTTAAATATGATCAACAAACGTACACCTTAGGCAATCATTCACCTTAGAATATGCTGAGAAAACCAAAGTGAAATTTCGTAGACCCTATTAAAAGTGGGTCACCCTGCTTACTACCCGCAGCGGCAGAAAGACTAAATATTCCAGCTTTAGTTCCTAAGGTAATTCCCAAACCCCAAGCATAAGGAGTATCTCTTCGAGCACCCAAGTGATTCAGCGAAATATTTTCATACCAACCTCCATCAAATAACAAAAACAGATATCCATTTCGCTCTATCTGGTAGCGGAGTTCATTTCGCGCAATCATGTAGCTTGTGGCAAATATTGCCTCTTCATTAAATCCGCGTAAAGTCTTAAGTCCCCCAATGCGTGTAGCTTCATTATTAAACACCTGGTTATTCAAGATAGATCCACCTAAAAAACGTTGGTGCCAAACCAACCTCGGCACAACAGATACGAAATAAGAAATATCACCATTGGTTCTGAATTGTACTGAGCTTAGTTCAAGTGAATCGTAAATAGCTTGGGGTATATCCGCATTTTTGATGATCCGTTTGGTTCCAACCACTCCGTCAACATCTATAATAATGCCCTTGGCGGGATTCAACATGTAATCAAGTTTGGCATATCGTATTCCAAGTCCATAGGAGGTAACGCTGCGATCTAAGTACTCTGGAGTCACCAAAGTATTCTCGTATTGAGAAGTGCTTATAAGATTGGTCACCTGCTGATCTACAAACGCCCTTACATGGTTGTTTCGACTAAAGATGTATCGAATTCCTGCTTGGCCAAACACATCGGTAAAGGTTGTATCCCTCCGGTAAATCTTCAACCGAGCATCTGGTCCGAATGGTGAATCAAACACAAATGGAAAACTGGTTATTGCTTCTAGATCCTGCGTGTTTGATTGAAGCCTTCTCCATTTAAGGTCAAATACCTCACCCTGCTTTAGTGAATTCTCGAGATGAATAGACACATCCCCTGTTATTAGAAGCTCGCCTGTATCTTCATCAGGTAAAAAGCCAACAATTCCATCAAATCTACTTGCACGCTCTTTATTAAGCTTTAGTATCACCTTTGTAGCCGACTCGTTAAACTGCACTTGCGCTCCATTAGGCGTAACGATAAATGGAACTTGATCAAGATCCTGCGCAGCACCCCTTATCCTTTGCTCATTATATGCGCTACCTTCCTTTAAGCCTGTGTATCCTGCTATGAAACCCTCTCGAACATCTAGATCACCGACAAGCACCAGACTATCAATGGTGGTATATGGCCCAAGCTCTAGCTTAATAATACCAGCAACGGATTGTAACACTATAGACACATTATCTATTTTAATGCTCGCGAAAGGAAATCCATGGTTTTCACAATACCTTAAGGTTCGATTAAAGGCAGTTCCAATGCGCTTGGCGGATACAGCTTTTCTAGAAAATTTCTCAACTCGAATCCCAGCTTTACGCATGTATTCCTTCGCAATTTCATCGGATTCTAGATTAGACCAGCGATAAGATTTACCCAGCTCAACGGTGATGAAGAGGGTGTCATTTATAGTGTCTGATTGAAGTCTGTGCAAAACAAACCCCTCTCTATTACATTGAATCCTAAGCTCATCAAGCAAGTAACTGTATTGCTTTGCTTTATAGTGTTTCTTGCTGTAGCGATCGATTTTGGTAAACTGTGACTCAATCTCACGCACTTTGATGTAGGAAAAACCATTATCCTCTTGAGCAAAGACATGTAGACTTAAAAAGCTACAGACAATCCCAATGAATAATTTCCGCATCATTTCTTTTTAAAAATGCATTAGCTTGACTAAAATGTTTACTCCCAAAGAAACCTCTGTAAGCAGAGAGTGGCGAGGGGTGAGGCGCCTCCAAAACCAAATGATTGGAAGTTTCAATTAGATGCTTTTTAGACCTTGCAAAACCTCCCCATAACATAAAAACTAGATTGGTCCTCGAACGCGACAAGGCTAGAATTATTTCATCTGTAATTATTTCCCACCCTAAATTCCTGTGTGACCCGGGTTTTGATTCTATTACAGACAATACAGAATTTAGAAGTAATACACCCTGCTTGGCCCAACAAGAAAGGTCACCATGCGTTGGTAATTCAATGCTGATGTCATGATGTAGCTCTTTATAAATATTTTGTAATGACGGCGGGATATTCACCCCTGCTGGAACCGAAAAAGCCAGCCCATTGGCCTGTTTGAATCTATGATACGGATCTTGACCTAAGATGACAACCTTTACCAAGTCGGGATCAACGATATTTAATCCCTTAAAAACATCACCCCTTTTTGGAAAGATATTTTGATTGGATCGAGACAATTCGACTTTACCAATAATCTCTTCAAGCCTAGCCAAAACAGACTCATTATTCATCAAGTCAACCCAATTTTTATTCAATCTATTATGCATCCACTAATTCATTCTTTTTTATACTCCTCATACACCGCTTTGTCGAAAACAAGATTATAAAAACCAGAATGCAACGTTACAATACCTTAACTTTGAACATCTTTTAGCTACTTAAGAAAAACGATAGAAAATATGAAACGAATGTCGCTCTTAATCATCTCCACCTTTATTATTGTTATATCTGCCTCTTCATGCAAATCCTACGAAACATGTCCAGCCTATGGCACATCGGATTCCGCTGAACATTTGACCGAAATACCTTCTTAGGATAAATCAGAATCATTCACAATATTTAGTATTTGGTTTTTAGCCGAAGGCGTGTTTTAAATTTCTTATGGTACCTTTAACTCTGTGCGAGCGAACGTAATATTTTTTATACTTTTCTTCCTGTTTACGATTCATTACGGATTTATAGATGTCCAGGCTCAAAATGGAGTTACTAACAAAGCATTTTACAGGTCTAATGATGCTGCGAGTGTTTTCTTGCACACAAAAGGGTTCGGAGTAAATTATCAACATGCATGGAGAAAGACCGGTTTTTCAAACCGGATAGTTAATGTTGATTTATTGACGGTCAAACACCCCAAAGAATTTAAAATTAATCGTGGTGGACAAGACTCACGGGGCTACTTCTTCGGTAAGATCAATTCGGTAGGTATGCTTCGAGCATCCTTTGGATGGCAAAATGTTTTATTTGACAAAGATTTGAAGCGTGGAGTGCGTGTTAGTTACTACGCCTTATTTGGGCCAAGCTTTGGATTAGCTAAACCAGTTTATGTCGATTATCGAGCCAATGGTGAAGGACGGAATGAAATTGTAAGATACAGTATGGAGCTAGATAATCAGGGTGAAGTTTTGGGGCGCGCACCAGCATTGTATAGGCTTGGATCGATTAGACCATATCCAGGAGGTCACGCAAAAGCCACGCTAAATTTTGAGTATTCTTCTGATGACTCCGTAATTCGCGCCATAGAGACTGGAGTGATTTTGGATGTTTTTGCCAGACGAATTCCAATTTTGGAAAATACATATAATGACCAATTCTATTTGACCTTATTCGTTGGCTTTCAAATGGGTAAACGCCATCTGTAATCGTTTACCGTATTCTTGAGTAATCCACCGTTTTATCAATGAGACAATTGTTTCAAACAATATGGCTGATATTGGGTTATATTTTCATTAAATTGCACTTCCTTTTTTAAGGATCAAAGGTTTTGCAAATAGCAAATAAATTATGAAGAAGTTTTTACTACCCATTGCCACCACCGCAACCATAATAGGTTTACTTACATTGAATTGGCAGGAGCCTGTCTCTGCATATTCTGAAAGAAATGTTGCTCAGAATTCGAAGAACCAAACCTATGCTGGTGATAAGATGGCTTGGGCCAAAGTTGACATGTCTACAGGACTAAATACTCCTGCGATTCGTAATAAGGTATTGAATGAGATTAGAAGTAAAGGTGCTGCTCGTTCAAATAGCTTAGGGTTATCATTCGTTCAGCAAGGACCGGATAATGTAGGTGGTAGATCCCGAGCAATACTTGAAGTGTATGGCAAGCCTGATACGTTATTGGTTGGATCGGCCTCTGGCGGTTTATATATTAGTTATGATGGCGGTGGTTTTTGGGAGCGCCACTCTCAATTCAACAATCTAGATTCAAGCACTTCGATAATATCGGCTATACACCAAGACACTACCAATGGGTTCATATATGTTGGCTCAGGTTGTGATTTTGATGATAATTGGCCAGGTTACGGAATATACGTGAGCGAAGATGATGGAATAACTTTCAAGCACCTCGCCTCAACAACGCCAGATGATCGATTCGCACCAGGAAGTCCTTGGTCCTATGTCCACCGTATTCGAACGGATGGAGCAGGAAATGTTTATGCAGCTCTTGGTAATGGTTTCAAACGATCAACAGATCAAGGTCAAAATTGGGAAGATGTAATTTTTCTAGACGAAGCGGGTACCATACCCTCTAGTGCTCAATTTGCGGATGTGCTAGCTATGAAAAGCGGTCGAGTTGTAGCTTCCACTTCTGCAGGTACAATATACAAGTCAGAATCCGGTGAGTCAGGCACGTTTGAGCAAGTGGAAGAGTCAGGTATGCCATCGAGTGGAATGGCAAGAACGGTGCTTGGATATTCTCGCCAGAATGAAGATCATATCTACGCGATGTTTATTAATGGTTCAAATACATGTTTGAACTCAATTTGGGAAACCACCACAGGTGGTGAAGTTTGGACTCTACTACTTGAACCATATGATGGTTTCGCTCCAATGGCAAATAGAGTCCAATGTCAAGGTCGATATGATGCCTTTTTGGGAGTTTCACCATTAGATGAGAATTTGTTTTTCATAGGTGGTGTTGAAATATGGAGATATGATGGAAACATTACTCGAGTAGCTGCGGAATTTGGAGGACCTCCCTTCGGTGATGTGAATCCAGCTTATGTGCATGCCGATAAGCATTATATATATTTCAGCCCTAACGATGAACGCAGAGCGTACGTGACTTCTGACGATGGTGTTTCTGTTACAGAAGATAGGGGAAGAACTTGGGGCGGATTAAACAAAGATTTTATCAGTACGCAATTTTACAGTGTCGCGCACAACTCTGAAGACGATTTAGTCTTAGGTGGAACACAAGATAATGGCACTTTGATTGTGCGTGGAAATAACGCCAATGATGATCAAATAGGTTTTGAACTTACAGGAGGCGATGGTATGGGTTGTGATGTTTCACAAGTAAGCGAAATTATCTTCACAACATCACAATTAGGCGTGGTAAATAGAATTGATGCCTCTCAGAGATCTGGAAATAATTTCCCAGTTGGAAATATTAGCGGTGACGGGGGCCCATTTGTTACATGGGTAAGATTATGGGAATCCACAAACGATCCTACCAGTAAGGATTCTATTGAGTTTAGTTTAGAACCCACAGAAATAGCCTTTGAAGTAAGTAATGGCGTTGTTAAAAACTATACCGCAAATATTGCACCACTGCAGCCGAACGCTCTAGTTGAAAGATCATCAATAGAAGTATTTGCTGGACCCCAATCACTTTCGGTATTAGAAGATGATAACACTGTCCTTGTTGGCATAGGAACTGCAGAAGGCACAGTTTCATACAACGATAACGGCAGCTTTGATATTGATGTAACATTCAATACGGCTCCTACGGAAAACACTCCTATTGAAGTACGTTTCGAGCAACGCTTCGAAGCAAATTCAATTGTATATCTTGAAAGTGAGAATTTACGCACCTCGGCTACAGCTTATGAATTTGAATATCGACTAGAGAACGATTTAAATCCAGGTGATATAATTCGCGTACAAGATCCAGTTCAATCGGTACTAGCGCACACAGGTGGGGGGTTCGGTGTAGGTGGTATTCGCTTAGTACGTAATCCTATGGATTTCAACACACCAGCGACCCATATCAATGTACCAGGTGTTTCGGGAGCTGTAACAGATGCCGAATTCACTAAGGATGGAAATATACTTTTTGTTGGCACCTCTGGAGGGACTGTTTGGAGAATAACAGGAATCCAAAACGTATATACAGAGGAAGATGCAGGATTACTTGAGGTCGAAAATATTAACAACTTCACGGGTGGTGTAACAGGTCTTGACCTCAATCCAAATAATGAAAATCATCTCGCTGTGTCTGTTGGTGGTTATAATAATGGATCAGGGAATGTTCATCAAACATTCGACGCGCTTGGAGCTAATCCCAGTTTTTCCAACATATCAGGTAACCTAGCACCTATGCCTGCATACGCAGTTATGATAGATAGAGAAAATCCAAATCTATTGTTGATTGGAACTGAATTCGGTCTTTGGGCTACGGAAGAAGGTGACCAAGCGAGTCCAACTTGGGTAGATGTAAATGAAGACATTACCTATGTGCCTGTGTATGATATTCAGCAACAGAGTTTACCTTGGAAAGAAGCAAAAAATTCAGGGATGATATTTGTTGGAACCTACGGAGCAGGATTGTGGAAATCTGAATCACTCCTTGGCATTGAGGATGTGGCTCCATTAGCCGATAAAAACACTGATATATCCGGACTAAAGGTATATCCAAATCCAATGGTAAACAATGGCTCGATCGAATTCGAATCATCTGTAGATGGAAAAATATATCTAAGAGTATTTGACATCAACGGGAGGCTAGTAATAGAAAAAAACGAACGCATCGTTCGCGGCACAAATAATATCAAGCTCAACACAAATGGCTTGCCTACTGGAACGTATTACGCAACTTTGGCAAGTGGTGAACAGAATTACACGGCCAGATTTATGGTCTTTAAATAATTGAATTAGACAATCGACTAAAGGGCACACCAAGTTACGGTGTTGCCCTTTTTTTTTGATAAAACTAAGTTTATGAGAGTCGCAATTAATGGTTTTGGAAGAATAGGTAGGACACTCATGAGGGTTATAAAGCAATATCCCGAAATAGAACTCGCAGCAATCAATGATTTAGCCAATCCTGATAATCTCGCCCATTTATTAAAATATGACTCTATCCACGGTAGATTCCCTGCAGACATTGAAATGAATTCAAATCAATTGATTGTTGATGGTAGACTAATAAATGTCTACGACCATGAAAATCCCGAGACGCTGCCTTGGAAAGAGTTGAAAATTGATGTGGTAATTGAAAGCACAGGTAAATTCAAAACTAGCAAATCTGCAAGTGCCCATCTCAAAGCTGGAGCTGATAAAGTAATCATCTCAGCTCCTTCTGATGACCTTGAAACACCAATGGTGGTTATTGGTGTAAATGATGAAACCATTAATGCTAATGATAAAATTATCTCCAACGCATCTTGCACCACAAATAGCGCAGCTCCACTGTTGAAAGTACTATCGAAATACTGGACCATAGAGCAAGCGTATATTACTACCGTCCACAGTTATACAACGGACCAAAGATTACATGATGCCCCACATAAAGACTACCGGAGAGGCCGTGCTGGAGCTCATAGTATTGTGCCAACCAGCACCGGTGCTGCAAAAGCCATAACACGCATCTTTCCATCGTTAGATGGACGTATTGGTGGTGCAGGAATTAGGGTGCCCGTGCCAAATGGATCATTAACGGATTTGAGTTGCATAATCCGAGAAGAAACAAATATTTCGAAAATCAACGCGGCTTTTAAAGAGGCTTCAGATAATGAGTTGAGTGGCATCTTAGAATATACCGAAGACCCAATTGTATCAATAGACATTGTGGGAAACCCACATAGCTGTATTTATGACAGTAAGCTCACGAGTGTTTTGGGAAATATGGTAAAAGTAGTTGGTTGGTATGATAATGAGTGGGGGTACTCAAACAGGTTGGCCGAACTCATAAGAAAAGTTTGTTAAGCTTTTTCAAGCTCAAGACAATCACGGTCCAGTCTAGCAAAATTTCCATTTTCAAACCAGGCCCCTAGATTAAGGTATCGTCCGCCATTGGACAGTTTCTTATCAATCAGCATATGTCTGTGTCCAAAAATGAAATAGTCAATGTTTTCCTTCTCGTTTATGCTATTGCAATAGCGAATCAAATACTCCTTATCATCTCCCAGGTAAATCGCGTCTTTATCCCCTGTTGACTCCCTGCTTTTCCTCGAGAAAAACCGAGCTAATGCTACCCCTAATCCCGGATGCAATGCTGCGAAGAGCCTTTGGCAAAGTCTATTCGTGAATAGTGCTTTGATAAACTTATAACCACGATCGCCAGGCCCTAGACCATCGCCATGACCAACGATCAAAGTTTTGTCAAATCGAGTGATACGAATCTCCTCACGATGTACCACAGCATTGAATTCCTCTGTGAAATAATCGAACATCCAAACATCATGATTACCTGTGAAAATATGAAGGTCTACACCAGCATCGGATAGTTCTGCTAACTTCCCAAAAAGCCTTGAAAATCCTTTTGGTACAACAAATTTATACTCAAACCAAAAATCAAAAATATCGCCTAAGAGATATATCTCTTTTGCATTGTGTTTTATAGAATCGAG
>MDTG01404151.1_pt1 | contig 10584 bp, 12 predicted proteins | sample 811421 | NCBI WGS metagenome assembly MDTG01 (sample SAMN05326645, study PRJNA326480) | marine metagenome | isolation source: seawater | place: Pacific Ocean: South East | collected 2011
AAAAGTAATAACTTAATTATATACTTTTTTTTTTATTGATGTAAAAAAATTTAAATGAAAAAATTTATTGTAACTGGTGGACTTGGTTTTATTGGAAGTAATTTAATTGACTTACTAATTAGCCAAAATCACTATGTTATCAATGTTGATAAAGTAACCTATTCTTCTAACTTTTATAATACTAAGGATTTTAATAAATTAAGAAATTATAAATTTTTAAAGTGTGATATAAAAGATAAAAAACTTAAAAAAATTATTTTTAAGTTCAAGCCAGATGGTATTTTCAATCTCGCTGCGGAGACACATGTTGATAGATCTATTGATAATCCGTCTAGTTTTATTCAAAGTAATATCGTAGGAGTTTTTAATTTACTTGAATGTTTCAAAGAATATTCTAAAAAATATCAATCAAAACTTATTCATATTTCAACTGATGAAGTTTTTGGTGATATTTTATTTGGAAGGTCTTCCGAAAAATATCCATACAAACCAAGTTCACCTTATGCAGCTAGTAAAGCTGCATCCGACCACTTAGTTAGCTCTTATGTTAGAACTTTTAAAATACCAGCAATCATCACAAATTGCTCAAATAATTATGGACCCAAACAACATCCAGAAAAATTAATTCCAAAATTAATTTTTAATATCTTAAACAATAAACCTCTGCCAATTTATGGTAAAGGAAAGAATTCTAGGGAATGGATTTATGTCAAAGACCATTGTGAGGCTCTTTTAAAAGTTTTCAATAAAGGCAAAATTGGAGAATTTTATAATATTGGCTCTAATAAGAATTTGAATAATTTACAAGTTTCGAATGAACTATTAAGAATTTCGAAAAAAATAATCAAATTAGGGACAAAAGTAAAAATTTTATTTGTAAAAGATCGCCCAGGTCATGATGTTAGATATGCTTTAAATAGTAACAAAATAAAGAATAGTTTAGGTTGGCATCCAAAGACAAATTTTAGACAAGGTATAAAATTAACTTTAGATTGGTATTGTAAAAATAAAAAATATTATAAATCATTACCAAAAAAAGATATTGTCAGTAGGCTTGGAAAAGGATGATTAAAAAAGGAATTATATTAGCTGGAGGTAAGGGAACGCGCATGAGTCCACTGACTAAAGCTGTTAATAAACAATTACTTCCAATCTATGACAAACCATTAATTTTTTATCCATTATCTATTTTAATGTTAGCTAAGATAAAAGATATATTAATAATTGTTAATAAAGGACAATTAAATCAGTACAAAAAAATTTTACCTAATGGCAAAAACCTAGGAATAAAAATTTCTTATTTAGAGCAAGATAAACCTCGAGGACTACCTGATGCATTTGTGATTGGAGAAAAGTTTATTGGTAAAGAAAATGTTGCAATGATTTTAGGTGATAATTTTTTTTATGGTCAAAATTTAACAAGTCAATTACTTAACAATACAAAACTAAAAAATGGTGCAAAAGTAGTTCTGCATAAAGTTCAAAAACCAGAGGCTTTTGGAGTAGCAAAAATTAATATAAAAAATAAAATTATTAACATTCGAGAAAAACCTAAAAAATTTTTATCTAATCTTGCAATAACTGGATTATATTTTTTTGATAATAATGTTGTTAAATACGCCAAACAATTGAAACCTTCTAAAAGAGGCGAGGTCGAAATTGTTGACCTTTTAAATATCTACAGATTGAAAAAACAACTTTCTGCTGACATTATTGGAAGAGGAGGAGCATGGCTGGATACCGGATCTATTGAGGATTTTTATAAAACTTCAGCATTTGTCTCTGCAATTGAAAATAGACAAGGTTTTAAAATTGCATGTTTAGAGGAAATAGCATTTGGTAATAAATGGATACAAAAGAGACAAATTAATACTGCTATAAAATTTTATGGTAATTGTAATTATTCTAAATACTTAAAAAAAATAATTGATGAAAGTTTATAAAACTAAATTTAAAGATTTATTAATTATTAAATCCAAAAATTATTATGATCCTAGAGGCCTTTTTAGAGAGCTGTCTAAGAACTCTGTTATTAAGAAAAAGCTGATTTTTACAGTTGTATCAATATCAAAAAAAAATGTTTTACGTGGGCTTCACATGCAAAAAAATAAGCAACAAGATAAATTTGTTTCTGTTGTTAAAGGTAAGATATTAGATGTTGTTGTAGATTGTAGAAAAAAATCAAAAACTTATGGAAAACACTTTAAGATTGTACTTAGTGATAAAAATGAAAGATCAGTTTACATTCCTAAAGGTTTTTTGCATGGTTTTTTGTGTTTAGAAAAAGAAAACATCGTTGTTTATAGCTGCACAAATTATCGAGATAAGAAAACTGAGATTGGTGTTAAATGGAATGATAAAGATTTGAGTATAAAATGGCCTATTGATACACCTAAGCTATCTAAAAAAGATAAAAACAATATATCTTTTAAAAATTTATAGATTATGCCCAACTTAAATATGTTTTGTTTATGTATACATGATGAAATATATCAAAAAATAAAATCATTAAATTATATTCCAGTAGGATTGGGAGAGAACATTCGTAACCCTGGATGGTTAAGAGATAATACATTAGATAATATTTCACAAAAAAATAAATTTTATGGTGAATACACTTTTCATTACTGGTTTTGGAAAAACCAACTTATGAAAAAAAATGATCAAGACTGGACTGGCTTTTGTGCATATAGAAGATTTTGGTTAAAGAAAAATAATAAACCGTATGAAATAAACAACTTAAAAAATGATATTTTAAGAGAAGTTCCAAATGAATGGGGAAAATATGAAACTATTATTGGTAATAAATTTGAGTTGACGGGTATAAAGCTTATGAAATTACTCAAATATGGTAAAATTTCATTTTTGAGAAATCCAAAAGCTTTATTCAAAAGTGGAAGGTCAATTAGATTTCAATTTGATATGTTTCACGGAAACGGAGTTTTAGATAGGGCAATAGATGTTTTGGATAAGAAAGAAAGGAATGATTTTAAGAATTTTGTAATTGAAAAAAATTCATACAATCAAGGAAATATGTTTATATGTAAATCACAAAATATAATGGATGAATATTACAAAACAATATTTGGTTGGTTGGAAAAATTAGAGGATATTTACGGCTTTAATGATGACAGCTATAGTTCAACAAGAATTTATGCTTTTCTTGCTGAAAGATTCTTGCCTTACTGGTTTAATAAATATACAAAATGTCTTGAATGGCCAATAGCTTTTCATGATACAACAAATTAAAGGTTAATTTTGAAAAATTTAATTGAGTTCTTAGATTTAGGATTGCAACCGCTAGCTAATAATTACCAAAAAAAATCACAGAAGAAAAAGAAAGAAAAAAAATATAAACTTAAAATTCTTTTCGATAAAAAAAGTAAATTAGTTTCTATAAAAGATACATTTTCCAGTAAAATGATGTTCAATAATAAATATCCTTATCGTTCCTCTATGTCTTCAACAATGCTTTCTTCATTTAAGAAATTATCAAATGAGATAAAAAAGATTTATAAACCAAAAAAAATTCTAGAAATTGGAAGTAATGATGGGTCTTTTTTAAGAAATTTTAGTAAAGATATTACGATTGGTATCGAGCCTTGTTCGAATATTGAAAAAATCACAAAAAAAAAAGGTTACGATACTTATGCGGAATACTGGGGAAAAAAACTTGCAAAAAAACTTGTTAAAAAATATCAAAATGTCGATTTAATTTATTCGGCTAACACAATAACGCATATTAAAAATTTAGATCATGTTTTTAGGTCTATTTTATTGATATTAAGTAAAAATGGAAAGCTTATAATTGAAGATCCCTCTCTTCTGAATTGTTTGAAAAATAATACCTATGATCAATTTTATAATGAACACATTTATGTTTTTTCTCTTATTGCATTAGAAAATGTTATATCGAAATATAACTTACAGGTATTTAAAGTTCAAAACCTCGAAGTTCATGGTGGATCTACCAGATATTTTATAAAAAGAAAATCTTCGAAAATTAAGATTGAAAATTCAGTAAAGCAACAACGAAATAAAGAAATTAAATTTGGTTTAGATAAAATTAAAACTTATAAATCTTTCTCAAAAAGAGTAATCAATAATAAAAAGAAATTAATCAAAATATTCAATATACTTAAAGCAAAGGATAAAAAAATAATTGGATATGGGGCTACAGCAAAATCTACTACTATTCTTAATTATTGTAACATAAAAAATGACTATATAAGCTATTTTTTAGATACAACTAAAGATAAACAAAATAAACTTTTACCAGGTACAAAAATACCTATTGTTAAATATCAAGGAGGAATTCCAAAAAAAATTGATTTCGTTTTCTTGGGTGCGTGGAATTTTAAGAAAGAGATTTTTAAAAAGGAAAAAAAGTTTATTTTAAATGGTGGAAAATTTATAATACACACCCCCGTACCAAAAATCATATGAAAAAAATTGTTTTTACAGGTGGCTCAGGAAGATTTGCAAGAGAATTTAAAGAAATTAAAAGTAAATTTAAAATTTACTTTCCTGGTAAAAAAGAACTAAATATCGAAAATTTAAATTCTATTAAAAAATATTTAAAAAAAACTAAACCTGATTATTTCATTCATTGTGCAGCTTTATCTAGGCCTATGAGTATTCATGAAGAAAATATTTCCAAAAGTATTAGCATTAATATAATTGGAACTTCAAATGTAGTAACAGCATGTGAAGAAAGAAATATTAAATTAATTTATTTCTCAACTAACTATGTTTACCCTGGCAAAAAAGGAAATTACAAAGAAAATGATCCTATTTTTCCTATAAATAATTATGCTATTTCAAAATTGGGTGGAGAGTGCGCTGTAAGACTTTACAAAAATTCACTTATCTTAAGAATATCTATGACAGAAAAACCATTTGTTCATGAATTTGCATTCAATGATGTAGAGATGAATTTTATGTATCACGATGAATTTGCAAAAATACTTTTAAAATTGATAAATGAAAAAGGTATAATTAATGTTGGAGGAAAAACGCAAACAGTTTATAGTTTTGTGAAAAAGAACCAAAAAAATATAAAACCAATTTCTGGAAAAAAAATGATAAATAAAAAATTTCCATTAAAACAATCTATGAATATATCAAGATTACAAAAAATATTAAAAAATAGATAATTTTATATTACCAGTTTTTAAATGAGTAAAATAGCTCTAATACATTGTGGATGTCATAAAACAGGATCAACTGTGTTTCAATCCTTATTAAAAAAAAACGAAAAAAAATTAGATTATTATATACCAAAAAATTTTAGACTAAATTTTTATCCAATAAATCATGCTCCTTTAGCTTGGGAAATAATTCAAGACAACAGACTTAACAAAAATAGAGATGAATTAGAAAATTTTAAACAAGAAATTGAAAATAAAAAAAAAATTTTATTGTCATCTGAAGATTTTTCTCTGGTTTTATCAAATTTAAAAACAAAAAAAAACTTTGAAAAAATTTTATCTGAATTTAAAATAATTTATCTTTGTTTTTTTAGAAGTGATACTTCAAGAGAAATATCACTATTAAACGAATTTAGATATCATTATAAATCATTAAGAAAGTTAAAAATAATTTATGACTTATTTTATCTAAAATTTAATGGATTTGTAAAACATTCAATCTATAAAACTTTAGAAAATTGTTATTATTACACTTCCCATAAAAAACTTGTAAGATCTTTCTTAAAAGATTCTAAAGGTAAATTTTTCATTTTAAATTATAACAATAAGACCAACATCAAAACATATCTTCATCAAATAGAAATTTTTAAGAATTTTCATTTCAATGATGAAAAAATTCAAGTTCAAAAAAATAGAAAATCATATATTTTTTTCAAATCTCTTATTAAATCAAAAAAAATCTTTATAAATAATGACAGAAATAAATCAAAAATAAAAAAGTTAAATAAAATTCTATGATGGTAGCGGGAAGTGGGATCGAACCACTGACCTCAGGCTTATGAGTCCTGCGCTCTAACCAACTGAGCTACCCCGCCATTTAGATGTTGAAAGCTTATAATAGATTTTATTCATAGTGCAATCAAGTATTTGAATTATTGAGATGTAAATTTTTTAATTAAATTTTGTTTTCACTGAGATAAAACTTAATCATTTTGTGTATTAGCTTTTTTCCAAAAATCTTACTTTTGAAATTTATCGCGTTTTTTTTAAAATATTTATGAAAATCTGATCTTTTATCTTTCACTTCGCTATTTCCTAATTTCTTAAATTTTACTTTTACAAAATTTCTAAAATCTAGGTTAAAATATTGGTATGCAAAATTAACCATTTGTCTTATAGAATAAGACTTCCCATTAGACAAAATAAAATCTTGTGGTTTTTTTGGTAAAAATTTTATTAAAAGTTTACATTGCTCTTCGCACCAATTCCATTCTCTAGAAACAATAATATTATTTAAATTTAGTTCTTTTTTATTCCTGAAAGATTTTATTGCACCAATGCAAATCTTTGAAACAAGGTAATTTCTATCTCTTAAAACTGAATCTGTATTAAACATAATTGCATTGTAATTAAGCATTCCATATTTTTCTCTGTATTTTTTTACTAAATTAAATGATTTCTTTTTAGCTTCACCATAAGGATTTATTGGGTTTTTTGGAGTTTTAAGATCAATTTTTTTCCTAGTATGACCATACATTTCAGAAGAGGTAGCATTAAAAAATTTTATTTTAAGATTATTTTTATTAATCACATCTAATATATTTTTACAACCATCGTAATTACTTCTCATAGTTTCTTTTTTTTTTAAAAATGATTTTTTAGGAGAACTTTGGCCCGCAAAGTAAAATACAATAGCTGGGTCTACTTTTTTCAATAAATTCTCAATTTGATTAATATTGTAAATATTCAATTTGATAAATTTTATTTTTGGATATTTTGTTTTAAAAAAATTTATTTTTCTCTCTGATCTTGAGGTAATTAATAATTTATATTTTTTCTTGACCAAAAGCTGTCCTAGAATTATTCCATATTGGCCAGTTCCTCCTATTATTAATATTTGTTTTTGTTTCATGATAATTCTTATATAACTACATACTGAAAAAATCTTTAAATAAAAAAAGTAAATATTTTTGACTTAAATTTTAAAGAAAATCAAATTACAAAAATATAAGGTCAATAAAGTATTTCTCTTACTTTTTTTGTAAGTTTCTTAAGAGATTTTTTTTCCAATTCTTTTGAATATTGTTTAGCTAAATTTTTTCTATCCTTTTGAGTTTTTCTTATCCAAGACGAGTTATAAGTATTAATCTCTTTCAAAATTTTTTGACCAAAGTCAGCAATTTCTCCATGCTCAACTTTATTGAACATTGAGCCTTTCCAATATTCAATTCCTCCTCCACCTACATATCCGACTACTTTGTTCCCTGATAACGCAGCCTCTATTGGTGGAATTCCAATTCCCTCAAGATTAGAAAATGATAAAAAGATTTTAGATTTTGCTAAATTATTTATTAAATAATTCTCGCTTACATTTTTAAGTGGTAAAATTTTCCAGTTTTTAGGCATTAAATTTTTTAAATAAAAGAATAAAAGGTTTGAATGATTTGGAAGTTTTCTAGGCATGTAAGTTATTAAATTTTTTTTACTTTTAATCTTAAATTTTTTTTCATTAATCGAAAAATGGACCCTAATAATTTTTTTTCTAAATTTTGGAAACATTTGTTTCAAACATTTAATGCTGTATTCAGAGTCAGACAAGATTAGTCTAGCATTTTTATATGAATTTTTTAGTTTATCAAAATTATCGGTTGATTGCATATGGAAGAAGCCTTGAACAAAAATACCATAAGTAATATTTTTTTTCTTTAAATCCAAATCTTCAGCAAAATGAGCCCAAATTTCTGGAATAACTATGAAATCACTTTTAAAATCAAAATTAAGTGATCTTCCAAATTTGATATTATTGTTCATCCAATTTTTATTTGGTAAAAAGTTTTTTGAAAGTTTCATTTTTTTTCCATGCCAGCCAGAATTTCTTTCACTAAAAAATTTTAATCTTTTTGATAATGATGATTTTACTTTATATGAGATCTTTTTTTTTAGATGAATAATACAAGAGGAAACATCTTGATCTAGTGTATTTAATATTGATGAATGATTATATATTACCTTAGCTCCGCCTGAGGCCCCTTTTAATTCTGGGAGAAGATAAATAATATTAACTTTGTTCATCAATCAATTATCTTATATTTATTTAGTAAATTTTACTATTATGTTTAAGATGTTCTAAATATATAAAAATCGTAGTTTTTATTTATAATTCAAAGATAGATTTATTAAAATACTCTAAAAAATAAGGACGCCAAATAGCAATACTCCAGCAGAGGCTGCAGCTGAAAATAGTATTTTTTTTCTACTTTCTTTTTTTTGATCTAATCTTACTCTATTCAGCAAAACATTAATGTCAGTTGATTTTGCATCACTCTTTATATCATCCTGCACCATATATCTTGAGATCATTTTATTTTTTACTGATGTAAGAACATTTTTCATAAATCTATTTAATCACTTATATCTCGAATTTTCAAATATTTTATGACGATAGATAAACAGCTAGAGCTACAACAACAAGTAAAGAAAAAATGAATATAGAAATATTTTTTCTATTTTCTTTATTTTGGATTTCTTGCGCTCTTGCCTTAAGGATGTTTATATCAACTTTTCTCTGTTGATTAGCCTCATTTTCTAAAGGCTTCTTGAAATCATCTTCTACATACAGGGTCTTATTAGTAGTAATTTTTTCTTTGAAGCCTTTAATTTCCATTCGAAAATTAACCATATAATCCAAAGATCGACAATTTTATTAAAGTTCAAAGTGGGTCGTTATTTAGTTGACACATGTTCATTTTGGGTTTCAAATTCATTTTTTATAATTATGAGTTTAAGACAAGTAGATTTCTCAAAAGTTTTAAATGATGGTCAAGTTTATGATCACATGATGGCTAAATATGATCAGTTAGGAAGAGATTGGATAATTCATCAATGGAATTGGATGAACAATACATACGCCGCTTTCAAAGATCATTATAAATACTTGATTGTAATTTCCTTAGTTGAAAAAACTTTACAGTTTTATGATCAAATGAATATTCAATACTCTTTTGATCAATTTTATTCAAAATCAAGTTTATATATAGATAAGTTTAGTATAACAGAACTTTGTGAAAAACTTAAATTACCAAAAGAAACTGTCAGACGAAAAGTTTTAGAACTTGAAAATTTAGGAGTTTTAAAAAGGCAAAGAAAACAGATAATAATTGATCGGTCAGTATTCCCTCAAATAAAGCCTGAGAGACAGGTGAAATTAACTTCAAAGTATATTCAATTGGTGTCTGAAATTTTATATAAAGACAAAATTTTTTTTAAAAAATTAGATACAAAATTTATTGAAAATACGATTAATAAAAACTTTAGCACATGTTGGAGATGGTTTTATAGAATGCAAATACCAATAGTAATAGGTTATCATGAAATGTTTGAAGATGTAGCTACTTTTCATATTTGGGGAACTGTAGTTATGAATCAGGCTTTTAATTTTAAAAAATTTAGCAAAAAAACAGAGAATCAATTTTTAATTCCAGATTATGAAAGATTTAACAAAGGTATTATAGAAGGTACAGGATCAGAGTTTGGAGTTAGTGCCATGTCAATATCAGATATGACAAATATTCCTCGAGCAACAGTAATTAGAAAATGTAAATATCTTATGAAATATAATTACCTTACAATAAATGAAAAAAAACAATATGTCCTAACAAGTTTAAATACTCAGATGGTAATTCCTTATCAAAGAGCAATTTTTAGAAACAAGGCAAAATTTTTAAGAAAAGTTCTTAATCTTTTGACTATTTCATAAAGTCATTTTTTTGGATAAAATAAGAAGTTTTTTAATTAAAAATAAATTATGGAAATTGTAACAACTATAGCGCCAATTGCTTTAGCTTTAATAATGTTAGGTCTTGGTGCGTCTTTAACAGTAAAAGATTTCACTAGAGTTTTTCAAAATCCAAAAACCTTTTTAATAGGAATGCTATGTCAGCTAATTTTGCTTCCGGTTATAGCTTTTCTTCTTATTATTATTTTAAAAACTCCAATTGAATTAGCTTTAGGTGTAATGTTGATCGCTGCGGCACCAGGCGGTGTTACTTCAAATGTTTTGACTAAATTTGCTGATGGTGATGTAGCTCTATCGATATCAATTACAGCCTTTACAAGTTTAATTAGTATAGTGTCTGTTCCTTATGTAATTTTTATATCAATAGATTTATTTAATATTACTTATGTAGATAAAGAAGTTTCAATGCTTGGAATATCATTGAAGATGTTTTTTGTTGTTACTATACCTGTTATGATGGGCATGATTGTAAGAAAATTATTCAATAATTTTATTGAAAATAATTTAAAAACAATTGAAAAAATATCTATTGGATTATTTTCAATAGTTTTTATTGCTATCTATATTGAGGAATGGGATAGCATTATAATGTTTTTATCTACAGCAGGGACCATTGCTTTAATCTTGAATGTTACGATG
>MDTG01409497.1_pt1 | contig 10584 bp, 7 predicted proteins | sample 811421 | NCBI WGS metagenome assembly MDTG01 (sample SAMN05326645, study PRJNA326480) | marine metagenome | isolation source: seawater | place: Pacific Ocean: South East | collected 2011
ACCTGGCCTACCATTGCCCCAAGGACTATTCCAATATGGTTCATTTGCTTTAGAAGGTTTCCAAAGAACAAAATCCTCAGGACTTTTTTTGTATTCAGCAACCTCAACTCTAGCTCCACTAACTATGTCTTTAAGAGATAATTTTGAAAGTTGCCCATATTTTACAAATTTTTTTGTTTCAAATAAAACGTGGTCTGAAGAAACATATGCATAACCTTTTTGAATAAGAGATGAAATCATCTCAATCATCTTTAAAATATATTCTGTAGCTTTAGGCTCATATGTGGGTTGAAGTATTGATAAAGAATCAAGGTTTTTTTTATAAACCACTTCAGTATTTTTAACTAATTCTTCAGTAGATATTTTAAGTTCATTTGCTTTGTTAATTATTTTATCATCAATATCAGTAATATTCCTAGCATAGAGAACACTTTCTTTTCCATATGATTGTCTTAAAATTCTGAACAAAATATCAAAAACTATTATTGGGCGAAAATTACCGATGTGTGGGTTATTATAAAGAGTTGGACCACAAGCATAAATTTTGATTGAATTACTATCTATAGGTTTAAATAGTTCTTTATTTTTGGAAAGAGTATTATAAAGCTTTAAACTCATTGAGTATTCTTTCAAATTCATGGAAACCAAAAAATTGATATAAGTCTTTAACAGAAGGTCCGTTATTATTTCCAGTTAAAATATAACGAGTATTCATAAAAATATCTTTTTTTAATAGTTTTTTATTTTTTTCCATCAAAAAAGCTATGTAAGCTTCGAAATCTAAATTTTTAATATCTTCAATATTATTAAATAATAACTCAACAAATTCTTTACTTGGTTTCATTTCAATTCGTTTACGTCTTACAATGTCTAAAAATTCTTCAATATTTCGATAGGATTCAATGTTGTTTTTAATCAAATTCCACTCTTTTTTATTCATATTTAAATTATTTATTTCAATAAATTCTTTATTTAATTCATTAATATCCATATTTCTTAAGGTATTTTTTTGAAAATAATCAATTTTTTGAATATCTAACTTAGGAAGATTTTTAGATATTTTAGAAATATCAAAATCTTTAAAATTATTAGACTTAACTTCCATGAAATTAAAATCACCATTTAATCCAACAGAGTACATATAAGATAAAATACTATTAGTAGTATAACCTTTTGCTTTAAATTGTTTAACAGAAATAGAGTCAAAATTTCTTTTACTTAATTTAGAGCCATCCTCGTTTAACATAAGTGGATTATGTCCAAAAAAAGGTGGTTTTGAGTCTAAACTAGAAAAAATTTCATTATGTACTGCTGAGTTTGATAAATGGTCCTCTCCCCTTACTATATGAGTAATTTTCATATCAATATCATCAACAACACTTGGAAAATGATATAAATAACTTCCATCTGCTCTTCTTAATACTGGGTCAGATTGAGAAGATAAATCAACCTCTGTTTTCCCTTTTACTAAATCATCCCATAAAATTTTTTTTTGGGATAATTTAAATCTCCAATAAGGAGCTATCCCACTCAATATTTTTTTTTCTACTTCTTTTTTTGATAAATTTAAAGACTCTCGATTATAAACAGGAGGTTTTCCAGCTTTAAGTTGAAGTTTTTTTTTAATTTCTAATTCTTCATTTGACTCAAAACAGGGGTATACCAAGTTTTTTGATATTAAAGAGTCGAATAACTCATTATATCTAGCTACTCTTTTACTTTGATAAAATATTTGATCATAGTCTATATTTAACCATTTAAGATCTGATGCAATTGAGTTAGCAAATTCTTCTCTGCTTCTCTCTTGATCTGTGTCATCATATCTTAATATAAACACTCCATTATTTTTTTTTGCATAAATCCAATTCAAAAAACAAGAGCGTAAATTTCCTAAATGAAGGTGGCCAGTGGGACTTGGTGCAAATCGTGTAATTATCATTTAATTTTTTTTAATAAGTATTCCCTTGATACCTTTACTCTAGGTGTCTTTCCATACTTAATTATGTCAGCTGTTGCATAGGTTTCTGACCATTTTTCTGGTAAATAGCTTCCTGTTCCTACAATATCAATTGGAGCTTTTGCTAGCGCCATAGCCCTACATTTTTCATTAGTAAAGCCACTTGATGCGATAATTTTAACTTTTTTGAACCCAAACTTATCTAATTGTGATCGTAAAAACCATATAGCCGACGCAGAAACACCTGGTCCTACTAAATGCCTTAATTCATCATCAGATCTATATTCCTTAGTAGAAATTGGTGCAAATTTTTCTAATATTTCATATGATTTTGAAGTATCTAGCCCCTCAATAAATCTACCACTTGGTGTATCTAATCTAATAAAAACTTTGCCATTTTTCGACAATTTTGCAAAGTGATTACAAACCTGGATTGAGTCAGTAATTTCTTTACCAAAATAATCTGGAAGAATGACTAAATCATTTTTAGGAAATGTTTGGTGAAACATTTTTACTGCCTCTAAGGTAGATCCTGCATAACCTATAATGGCATGAGGCATTGTCCCTAAAGCTTTGTTAGAGGGAAAATAATTTGATGTAGCTTCAATTGAAGTTCCTATGAAACCTTTTGCTTTATTTTTTTTTGCAGCCTTTGAACCAACTGAAGATGCATATGACATTAAATGTGACATTTCGGATCCAGCACAGTGACGGGCATCCATAGCAATAAAAGATGACTTTGGTAGATCCATACACATTTGATAGGCATTTGCTGCAGCAATACAAGCTGGTCCAATTTTCTGGAGAATTAGAGTTTCAAGATCAACAATATTTTTAAATGATCCTTTGATAAATAAAATTGGTTCACCTGCTCCAAAAAAGTCTCCCTCTTTAAAAGGACTAGAGGTTTGAATTTTAATTTTTCGATCTTTTGCTACTTGCTTAATCCAATCAATAGCAAGTTTTAAAGCAATAATTCCAGGTCTTCTTATAAAAACAGCATAGGTAACTATAAGATCGCCATTTTTTTTTATTATTTTTTTTGATTTAAGAAAATAGCTGTCTGTATATAACTTTATAAGATCTGAATTTGTTTTTTTATTCATAATGAATAAGAAAACTAAATCATATCACCGTTTGATAATAAATCTGCTATTAAAAAAGATAGCTCTAATGATTGATTTACATTCAACCTAGGATCGCAGAATGTATGATATCTATCACCCAAATTTTCATCTTTAATATCATCCGGTCCACCTACGCACTCAGTGACATTCAATCCTGTTAACTCTAAATGAACTCCACCAGGAATACTTCCTTGAGCTTTATGTATTTCAAAAAATGATTGAATTTCATCAATAATATTGGAAGTGGCTCTTGTTTTATAACCTGAATTACTTGTGGAGGTATTGCCATGCATAGGATCGCATACCCAGGTTATATTTCTACCAAGTTTGTCAATTTCTTTCAAAATATTTGGAAAGGTAGAAGAAATTTTGTCAGCACCCATTCTAACAATTAAAGTAAGTCTTCCTCCTTCATTATCAGGATTTAGAATATCTATATTTTTTTTGAGATCATCTATATTTGTTGATGGTCCAACTTTTAATCCTAAAGGATTTTTTATGCCACTTAAGTAATGAATATGAGCACCGTTTGGATCACGTGTTCTATCCCCTACCCATAGAAAATGTGAATTTACATTGTACCAATCACCAGTAGTGCTATCAATTCTTGTGAATGCCTGCTCATAAGGTAGAAGAAGTGCTTCATGACTAGTATAGAAATCTGTTTCTCTTAATTCTCTTGTATTTTGTTCATTTATACCACATGCATTCATAAATTTTATACTTTGTTCAATTTTTTGAGATAAGTTTTTATATTTTTTTGTTGTTTCAAAATTATTTGCAAAATCTAAATTCCATTTATTCAATTGAGTTAAACTAGCAAATCCTCCTTGCGCAAATGCTCTTAATAAGTTTAAAGTAGATGCAGAATGATTGTAAGCACTTAACATCCTTAATGGGTCAGGCTCTCTTGACTCTTTGTTAAACTCAAAGGAGTTAATAATATCACCTCTGTAGCTTGGTAATTTTTCGCCATTTTTTTCCTCAAAATCAGAACTTCTAGGTTTTGCAAATTGACCACCTATTCTACCCAGTTTTACAACAGATTTATTAGTAGCAAATGTTAAAACAACAGACATTTGTAAAAGTAATTTAAATGTATCTCTAATTGTATTAGGATTTAATTCACTAAAACTTTCAGCACAATCTCCACCTTGCAAATAGAAAGACTCTCCTTTTTGCACTCTATGAATATGAGATTTAAGAGATCGAGTCTCACCAGCAAAAATTAAAGGTGGCAATGAAGAAAGGTTTTTTAAAACTTCATCAAGTCTACCTATATTAGAATAAGTAGGCATTTGTTTCGCTTCAAAATTCTTCCAACTATCAACAGACCATTTCATGAGGTGAGGATTATATTGTTAAATGTTATAATTAAAAGAAATTATTGGTTTTTAGGTTTTAAAGGCCAGGTAAGATGAAACTTTAATTTTGGTAATTTTGGCAATGAAGGCTTAAAGTTTTTTGTATCAAAAGAGTCCAAAGATCTTTGTTTTTGATCAGAGTAGTTTGATATTAAGTCAGATTTACTTTTTTTATGGATATTACGGTTTAATTCTACCATTAATATCAAGCCTGTTGAAGAAACCTCATAGTAGCAATTTTCAAGGTTTAAATGTTCAAAAGAACTCTCGCTTATAGTAAATCCATTGGTGCCTTTATTATTTGAGTGAGTTTTGAGATAAATGACATTCTTTTTTGATTTTATTTGTTTGTTAGAGGAACAAATAACATTAATTTCGCTACTTAATAAGTCGTTCAATTCTTTATTTTTTTCCTTAATAATTATTTTTGGTAAAAATTTTCCCTTAGCCAATCCGCCAATTGAAAATTCATCATCTATGGGGTTAGAGAAAAAGTAATTTCCTGAATTGTAGTAATTATCAATTTCCAAAATTTGATTAGCAAATTTCCTAGATGTATTGAGCCTCAATAAAAACCTAAAAAGAAAAGGGGTTACAAAGTTAGGAATAAAGCTATAAAAGGTAAAAAAAATCTTGTTTATATAATTATTGTTATTTTCACTTGCTTTAATATTAAATTTAATATCCTTTAATAATTCTCTAAGTATTTGAGATATTTGGTATGTCATACCAAGATAAGTGTTATTGTTAATATTAACACTATTTATGATTTGATTATCTTTAATTATTGAAATTTCTTTTGGCAGTATAATTTTTCTTATTGATTGTATATTAACAATTTTATTTGAAAGTTTTTTAACATATTTCTTCAAATTTAATATTTCATCTGAAATTACATGAATAGTGTTTGAGTCAGGAAAAATAACATTAATATTTTTTGATTTTAAGTTAGTAAAAATTGAATTTTTATATTTATGAGGAATGCTATTTAACTCATAAAAATAAAAAATTTTTGAATTCACAGTTTTAATACTAGGAACATTATTTTTATCTGTATAATCGAATTGATTTATATTATTGATGTATGAAATTTGATCGCCAGTAATTGGCTCCCTCATAAGAAGTTTTTTTTTATTGAGTATACCAAATGTGTCTAAAGGATATTGTACAATATTTTCCTTAACCATTCCTAAGGGAAGAAAAAAAAATTGAGACTCTTGGTTGCTGTTATCTAGATTAAATAATTTTACTTTAGTCTCAGATATAGCGTCTATTATTGATGCTATAACATAATTATCTACGTTCAGATTTTTAAAATTCATCTATTTACTCTACGGTAACTGACTTGGCAAGATTTCTTGGTTGATCAATATCAGTTCCTTCATTAAGAGCAAAATAATATGAAATTAATTGAAGTGGAATAGAATAAATGAAAGGTGTGTCAATAAAGTTTTCCTTGGGGAGGCTTGGAACATTTATTTCAGTAATACCTTTTTTATTTCTTTTTACGCTAGAGAGAATGATGATCTTTCCGTTTCTTGCAGTAATTTCCTGAGCATTGGATAAAGACTTATCATATAAATCATTGTTTGGTGCAATGCAAACTGTCATTGTATTTTTATCAATCAGAGCAATAGGTCCGTGTTTCATTTCTCCTCCAGGGAAACCCTCGCTATGCATATAAGAAATTTCTTTCAATTTAAGCGAACCCTCTAAGGCTATTGGATAAGAGATATTTCTTCCTAAGAAATAACAAGATGAAGTTAAACTAATTTTTTTAGCTAAATTCTTTGCAATTGGACTAAAATCTTTAATTAACTTTTTCAATTTGGCTGGCATTAAATTCAAAATTTTAATATTTTTTTTGTATTCTGAATTTGAAAGAACTTTATTCATTTTACCTAGTTCTAAAGATAAATTAGCTAAGCTTAAAATTTGGCAAGTGAAAGCTTTTGTTGAGGCTACGCCAATTTCTCTAAGGGCATATGTTGGTATTGTCACATCAGCCTCTCTAACCATACTACTTTGTAAAGAATTGGTAATAATTATAGATTTTTGATTATTTTTTTTTATATACTTTAATGCCATTAATGTATCCATAGTTTCTCCAGATTGAGAGATAAAAATATATAAAGTTTTTTGTTTGCTATTTATATTTTTATATCTAAGTTCTGATGCTAGTTCAGAGGACACATCTAAATTAGTAAATTTATTAAAATAATATTCTCCTATCATGCATGCATGAAATGCAGTACCACATCCAACTAATACAAGCTTATCTACGTCAAATAATTTCTGAAATTTAATTTTAAAATCAACAAAAAATTCTGAATTATATTTTTGCTGGGTATCTTTTAGTACTTTTGGCTGCTCATGAATTTCTTTCAACATAAAATGTTGAAACTTACCTTTATTATATGGATTTTGAGATATTGAGTTTTCTTCAAAAGCGATTTTAGAACTGTTATTTAATCTTTTAATAATATCATTATTTATCTTTAAAATATCTCCATCTTTTAAGTGATATATCTTGTTATGATACGAGGATAAAATAGATGAGTCAGAGCAAACGTAAAATGATTTATCCTTATGAGACAATGAAATGGGACTTCCATTTTTTAAAAGATAAAAACTATTATTTTTTTTTATAAAAACTACAAAAGCATAATTTCCTTTAATAATCTTAATAAAAGTTTTAATTGCATCATCAGGGTTTTTATATTTATTAAGTAAATAACTTAAAAAATAAAAACTTACCTCCGTATCAGATTGTATATTGCTTGGAATATCAATATATCTATTTTGTATTTTTAAATAATTTTCTATTATCCCGTTACAAACTAGAGTTAAATTTTCATCTGAAAAAGGATGAGCATTATTTCTATTGACAACTCCATGAGTGGCCCATCTAGTGTGGCCAATAATTCCTGTAAAGTTTTTATCTGAGAAGTTTTTAGATTTCTTTTCTAGTTCAGAAATTTTACCAACACTTTTAATAGTTTTAATCCTTTTTTTTTCAAATAAAGATATGCCTGCTGAGTCGTATCCTCTGTACTCAAGCTTTTTTAGTATATCAATAGCTTCACTTTTTAATGAATGAGATTTAATTATACCTACTATACCACACATTATTTTTTTTTATTTATAGTGTTTTTTTGTTTAGTCCTACTAATTGCAAATTGCCCTTTTGAGATATTTTTTGTAATTACAGAACCTGCAGCGACATAAGCATTATTTCCTATTTTTACTGGAGCAACTATGGAAGAATTAGAACCAATAAAACATTCATCTCCAATTTTACATGATAGTTTTGTTTTTCCATTATAGTTACAGGTAATTGTGCCTGCTCCAATATTAGTATTTTTGCCAACCTCAGTGTCTCCAACATAAGATAAATGATTTACTTTCACACCAGACGATAATTTTGATTTTTTAATTTCAACAAAATTTCCAATCTTTACATGATCTAATATATCTGATGATGGCCTCACTCTTGCAAAGGGACCTATAGAACAATTTCTTCCAATTTTACAATTTTCTAAATATGAAAATGCCTTAATTAATGTATTTTTTTTTATTTTTACACCTCTTCTTATGACTACATTGGGCTCTATAATAGTGCCTGTTTCAATGCTTACTTCATTTTCAATATAAACAGTTTCTGGTTGATGAATTCTAACACCTGATTCTATAAGTTTTTCTTTAATATATTTTTGAGATAAAATTTCTAAATCATTTAATTCCGTTAAATTATTAATTCCTTTAATTGGAATGCCTGTATTAATAAATGTTGTCAAATTAAAATTTTTTTTATTACAAACACTTATTAGATCAGTAATGTAAAATTCTTTTTTGATTGGATTTTTTTTAATAAGATTAAGGTTTCTCATAGATTTTTTTGATATGAAAAAAATTCCTGTATTAATTAATCTTATTTTTTTTTGAGCTGTGTCACAATCACTTTCCTCAATAATTTTTTCAAGCTTTTTATTTTTAAGAATTATTCTTCCATATCCTTTGGGATATAAAATATTTTGAGATAAAACACTTATATCCGACTTAATCTTTAAAGCTTTATTTATGAAATTACTAATTATTTTATGATCAAAAACAGGTGTGTCTGAAAGCATTAAAAGATAATAATCGTAATTATTATATTTTTTATAAAACTGTTTAATAGCACCGCCAGTTCCATTTATAGGATTTTGTATAAAGGGCACAAGCCCCCTATCAATAAAATATTTTGAATTTTCTTTACTAGCAATGATTTCAAGCTTACTAATCTTCCTTACTTTTGATAAAACATTTATATTGTAATCAATAATTGGTTGACCGGATAGAGTGTGAATAAACTTTGGGATAGAAGATTTAAATCTTTTACTCTTACCCGCTGAAAGAATAATGGCGCAAATTTTCATAAAGTTGTAAAATAATAATTATATGATTAGAGCTTAACACTAAAAATATATCTAAATATGTAAATTATGCCAATTATTATTAAAAAAAATAACAGTAATGATCTTTTAAAAGTTATAAGAGATAAACTTATGAATAGAGAGTTGGTAGTTTTACCTACAGAAACTGTTTATGGATTAGCTGGTTTAGGTACAAGTATCGTTTCTGCAAGAAAAATACATCAAATGAAAAAAAGACCAATTAATAAAAAACTAATCTTTCATTGCTCAGATATTAATATGGTAAAAAAAAATTTCTATTTAGATGATGAAAATCTAATTTTAGCAGAAAAATTTTGGCCTGGACCTTTAACTTTAATTTTAAAGCGTAAATCAAAAAAAATACCTTCTCAGTTGACAAAAAAAAATTATTGTGCGGTTCGTATTCCCAAAAATTCATTTACAAGAAAAGTAATTAATAAATGTGATCGGCCTATTGTTATGCCCTCTGCAAATAAATTTAAAAAAATAAGTCCTATAAATTCCAAAATGGTATTTGATCAATTTATTAACACAAATTTAATAATAATTGACGATGGCAAATGTAAGGTTGGAATTGAGTCTACTTTGATAGAAGTTACTAATAAAAAATTACAAATTATCAGGCCAGGAAAGATAACTATTACAGATTTAATAAAAGCTCTTCCTTTTATTAGCATTTATAAAGACAAAAATAATAACAGTTTCTCAGGAACATCGAAAAAACATTACTCACCAAAAAAGAGGATGTATTTGAATCAAAAACAGATAAAAAAAAATACTGCTTTTATTAATTTTGGTAAGAATCGAAAGGGGCAATTCAAAAATTTAAGTAATACATCATCTTTTAATCAAGCAGCAAAGAATTTATATCATTATATTTTTTTAGCTGATAAGAATGAAAAATTTAAAACTATCAGCATTGCGCCTATCCCAAAAAATGAAATAGGGATAGCCATTAATGACAGACTTAAAAGAGCATCAAAATGAATTACCCTATTAAAGTGATAAAAAAAGATAATATATTTAGAGCCTATCCTCAAAATACTAAAGAAGTTTCAATAATCATTAAATATTGCAATAAAAAGAAAATTAATGTCATTCCCTTGGGTGGTGAGACTAATCGAGTATGGGGTACAAAAGGAGATGTTAAAAAACTTAATATGTTTATTGATTTTAAAGAAATGAATAAAATTGAAGAAATTGATATTGAAAATATGATTATTACTGCTCAAGCGGGGACAAAATTAAATAAAATACAAAATTTATCATCAAAAAAAGGTTTATTATTTCCAGTAAATATTGCACCAAACAAGAATTGCACAATTGGAGGAAATATATCTACTAATGTGGGAGGACTACAAACATTAAAATATGGAAATATAGAAGATCATATTAACGGATTGGAAGTTGTTTTAAGTGACGGAACAATTTTAGATCTTCAAAGTAAATTAAAAAAAGATAATTTTGGTCCAAAAATATGGAAAATATTTTGTGGATCTGAGGGTATTTTTGGGACTATAACAAAAGCAAATTTAAAACTTGTTCCTAAAAAGAAATTCAAAATAACTTATTTACTAGAAATTATTAATCTTTCAAAAGCATATAAATTATTAAAAAATCTAAGAAGTTTATATTACGATGAATTGATAAGTTTTGAAGTAATATTTCCCTTACCTAGTTATTTTTTGTTTAATAGAGAA
>MDTG01046438.1_pt1 | contig 10583 bp, 9 predicted proteins | sample 811421 | NCBI WGS metagenome assembly MDTG01 (sample SAMN05326645, study PRJNA326480) | marine metagenome | isolation source: seawater | place: Pacific Ocean: South East | collected 2011
AGAGAGAGAGAGAACCGAAGAAGGGGGACACTTTTTTTTTTCATCCTCGAGATGTCCTCCGCGAAAGACGACGACGACGACGACGACGACGACGTCTATCCATTCCACGGTTTTGACAGTTCTAACGACCGAATTGGCCCGTGCGATGCGTTCTGGGAACGCGTGCTTAAAAAACGAGCAGAAGACAAGAAACTGTGGTACCGCCAAGGCATAGAGTACTGGTCGACGGTAGATGCGACCGTAGATGGCGTTTTGGGTGGGTTTGGTTCGGTTTCTAAAGCGGACGGAAAGGAAAACGAGCAGATTTTACGGACGATGGTGTATCCAGAGTTTGATTTTGGTGTCGCGGACGGCGCGAACGGATGTACGAATAAGATTGAAAAGAGAGCGTTGGACGTCGGGGCAGGCGTAGGGAGAGTATCGGTACGCGCGACGAATTTCGTTTTCTTTTTGTATCGCGCTTGTTCTCCTTTTTCTTTTAAACTGACCTTTATATTCACGCGTCGCGTCGCAGAGCACGTTCTTGACGAAGTTCTTTGCTTCGGTAGATTTGTTGGAACCTGTACAACATTTTATCGAGAAAGCAAGGGCGACGTTGAAGGATAAGGTGCAAAACTATTTCGAAGAAAGTCTGGAGGAGTTCAGCTTTGATGGAAAGGAGCTCGTCTACGACGTGATATGGATTCAGTGGTGCATCGGACAACTCTCGGATGCGGATTTTATCGATCTGTTGAAGCGGGCGAAGGTGAAAAAGGACGGGTTTATCGTGGTCAAAGAGAATAACTGCTCGAAAGGTTTTCATTGGGACGATCAAGATAGCAGCATTACTCGTTCGGACAAATATTTCAGGTGGATATTTCAACAGGCTGGAATGGAAGTTGTAAACTCCAAGGTCTCCAATGTTTTTCCGAAGGAGCTTTTCGCCGTGAGGACGTACGTTTTGAACCGCAAGTAATTAGTAGTTTTAGTAGTAGTGTAGTGTTTTACGTCGTGCGGTAATATTGATTTGTTATAATACAGCGTTTTAATATTATTAGTGTTACTATTGTCAGCAGATTTAAATGGACGGCACGATGTCATCCACGGCTGGTTTTTCCCAGTTTTGTTCGTACGTGCCTTCCTCCAACTCGCCGATTTGTTCCTTAACAGCGTCGTCGAATTTGTCCACATTAGCCCCGGAGTGCGAGTGCATCAACTTACCGTCTTTAAACACGAAGAACGTGGGCGTAGTTTTTACTGCCAAACGATCTCTCGCCAAGTGAATCGTGCTCGCGTTTTCGTTACCATAAATGCGGACGAATCTCGCGTTTTCTCTGAAATCCAATGCGCGTTGCTCAAAGTGTGGGAGAAATTTCTTACACGGCGCGCAACTGGTAAAGCCAACTTTTAAAACCACGCAGCGTCCGGTCCCTTTCTCTTCACTCAAAACCTGGTCCACAGCTTGTTCGGTATGTAAAACTGTCACCGCGCCAGTGCCGACAACTTGGCGATACCAGCCTTCAAACTCTTCGAATGAAATTTGGTTTGAATCATCCATGTCTACGTCCACGATCAACTCGCGAATCTCATCCGGCGGTAAGCGAATACCCAAGGCTGAAACCATGCGAATAAACGAGTCTGTATCGGTCATTTCTGGCGAGAATGGATCGCTAAACCGATCGAACAGCGTCCTCAATTGTTCGGCATCGACCAATTGAGGGGATTTACCCAACTCTTTGCCAATCGCCGCGCGCACTCTCAACACGTCCGCGACATATCGGAATCGAAAGCCTCCACCCGCCGCTGCGCCTCGCACGCCTTCCGTTCTATTCGAACCACCTTTTACCAATGGTGCGGCTTGTTTTTGCGCCAAAGTGACGGACAGTTCAGGCACCAAGTGCGACCACTTATCGAAATTCTCCCCAGCGCTGCCGGCGACGACCCATCGCTTCAAACCGCCTCTCGCACATCTGCATGCCTCTACTCTCGCCAAGTGCACCGCAACTCTCGTCGCCCATTTACTCCACTGCTCTTCATCCTCGCAGTCTTTACTCGGTGGCGGGCATGTCGACCATTCCTCATTGTTCCAAGTCGATACCAAATTCGCCGAATGAAAGTCGGCGTTCGTTAACAAAGTGCCGTCTTTAAACAATGCAACGTGCATAGCCTCTTGCCCAGCCGTGACCACGCCGACCAAACCTTCCATCTCGTTCACTTTCTCGTTGTTTGAGTCGTTGATTTTGTTGACGTCGCCCCATAAATCGGCGTGACCATACCCGTGTGCTTCTGCCCCGGTAATCACCGCCACGTCCAAACCGACCAAATTACGAAATGATTCCTCGGTTTCCTCTCTTTCCGCTCTCGACTCCGTCGGCGATAAAGATTCCGTCATGAAGTAGTGTTGAATGGTTGTGTTATCTTCCTGCTCCTCGTGCCACAGGCCTGGCAACGCCACCGCAACGCCACCTTGCCATTTTAATCGTTTACACAACGACTTCAACGCGACGCCGACGTTGTTAATGTCCAACACGTCCGTCACTTCCTCTTCAATCAGCTCTGAATCCAACTCGCCCGAGCGCACGGATACAATCGCGGCAGTTATATAACCACCCGACGCGTAGGCACCCAGCACAAACTCCGGACCGGAGGAAAACACGTCTGAAAAATCCACCGAATTCCCAGGCAAAGACACGGCCCCGCCTTCCACCTTTGGGCCGTCTTGATCGGAAGGAGAAATCGAAGGTGAAACGTCCATCCCTCTCTGTCCTTCTTCCACTTCTACATCTTCTATGCCTCTGCACTCGTCACCTTCCGCGCAACTCGCCTTTTCGCCTCTCAATTCCATCCCGACTCTCCCTAAAGCCATAATCCCTGCCCCAACGGCGCTATCACCGCCCAACTTTAACCGGTTGCTACTGATCAGCTTATACATTAAACTCGCGACAAACCCAACCGGTGGTAACGTGGCTATCTTCACTGCCCATCCGAAACCAACCACGCCGAACAAGGTTTCAATAGCTGGTAAACCTCTCAAAGGCTCGCCGCCGTCTCGCTTCAAAACGTGTAGAGTTTCCATCGCTTCATCGAACGTCACGTTTTGGTGCTTCGAAGCGTCGTAGAGAGGGTCCGCGATGTTCACGTAATAGATCTTGCCTTTGCCTTTGCCCGTACCTGTTCGAAAGAAGAGAAGAGAAGAGAAGAGAAGAGAAGGCGTTTTGTCAGCACACGCGAAGCACACGCCGAGAGAGAAAGAGCGCGAGAAGACCACCGACGAACAGCCGCGCGTTGTGTTCGGTCAAACAACACGAATGTGATGCTATATGATGACCAAATCAGTCGTACCTTCCAACCCTGCTTTCAGCGAGCGGCACACCGGGCACGCCCCGTCGTATAAGTACTTGTATTCCCAGTTCTCCGGTTCTGGCTGCGGTTTCCTCGCGTCGTCGTCTTTCTCCGCACGTTTCTCGTCGCTGCTTTTTTTGAGTTCCGTCGACCGAAGGCGGCTTTGAGGTTTCCCCCGCAAAAGGGGTTTTTTGAATGTCGTCTTCGCGGCGTGACGTCTCGAAACGACTTTGACGTTTGAAATGGCGGCATCGATGATGACCACGTTTTGGCATAGCCTCAAAGTCATGCTCTCTCCTCCGGACAAACCCACCACGCACGTGGTCCGACAAACAAACACACAAAGCGATGGATAATGGATGTAAAAAAGGTGTTGTTGTTCTCGCCGACACAAACGGTGGTCGAGAGCTTACGACTTTAAACGACAAAAAGCGGCTGGAGAAATGGTGCCAAAAAAAAGAAGAAGATGTATGTTTTTTGTTTAGGGTTCTAAAGGGATGACGACAAACGAGGGAACCTTAGTATTAAAAGCGTTCGGCTAACCGCGCCGTGACCGTTCTTAACCTAGAATATACTTTCCCTGGGGGCGAACCCATGATTAATGCACACAACGCGTCTCTCGCGACTTTGATGTTCTGAAACGACCCTAATATGCGTATGTGTTGATCCGCGATGACGATTCGAGTTCTCGTGGCGTTTTCGATGGTGTATTTCGTTTTGCCGCTCTTCCCGGCTAATCTCCCTATGCCTCTGCTCATGTGTTCCCCTCTCAACGTTTGCTTCACATCTTTCACCTCAAAACACTCCAAATACAAATCGTCTAAACGCAACAGCGCCACCGCGTCCTGGATTTCGAATCCCAGAACAAACGCTTGTATAAAATCCGCCGACTTTTGCAGCGCCGATTCGTCGTCTGTTTTATCTGTTGTTTTCAATTCCACTTTTCTCAACTTTAAATTCATCCGCATATCTATTTTCATTTGTTTCGTGACTGGGGTATACAAAGCCATCCAGTGTTCTTTCAGTGGCGAAAATCTATGCGCGGGGACGTTCACTTTTCGATACATTGCCTTTTGGCCTTTTTCGACGACATCGTGCTTCCCGAGAGGCGCGAAAATCGGTCGCAACGGATCGTTCGGGTTCGCGTCCGCGAATAACGCTTTCAATGTCGGATCATCCCGCGCGACATCGGATTCGTCCACTTCTTTCCCCGTTTTGTTGTCCACGACGGCATCTTTCTCCTCCTCCTTTTTCTTGTTGGACAAAGCTTTCGGCATGACGACGACACAGCGACACAATATAATCGATTTTGTCTCCGCCGCCTCTCCTTCTTCGCTTCCTTTTATACTATACTAAAGTCGCCTCTCTACACGTTCGTCGTGGAATAAAAAGTCTTCTCAAAGGTGGTGGTCGTTTTGTGTTGCTTTCTTTCTTTCTTTCTTTCTCTCTCTCGTCGAAGAAGAAGACGACAAAAGCGATACCGTTTTGCGGTGGGACGCCACACTATAATAATAGAGTCGTCAAAGTCTTCCAAAGTCTCCAAAAACTTTTTACACAATTGTTTAAGGTTACATAAAACCCTAAATTATTTGCTCAAAAAGAAAGGTCTCTCGAGAAGGGAAAAATCATATGATTTTTTACATCATTTTCGATTCAAAACGAAAGCTTTGGTGTTGTTGTTGTTGTTGTTTGAGATCATGGCAACGTCGTCGAGCACTACTACTGTGGGGGGTGGTGGTCGTCAGCGACCTCTGCCAAAGTACAAGCTGGTCTTTCTTGGGGTGCGTTTTTTTACTACTCTCCCGCAAATGTTCTCGTCGTCTCTTTTTTATTAGTACGCCTTCTTCTTCTTCTTCTTCTCATCATCATCATCATCGCTTTTCAAATCCTTTTCTCTCTCTCTCTTTCCCTTTCGATTATTATTATTATTATTAATCGTCGTCGTCATCTTTTGACACGTGCAAACAACAACAACACACACACACACAACAGGACCAATCGGTCGGGAAAACGTCCGTCATCTCGCGTTTCATGTACGATAAATTCGACGCGACGTACCAAGCGACGATCGGCATCGACTTTTTGTCGAAAACGGTACATTTGGACGATTCGAAAGGCGTTCGATTGCAGCTCTGGGACACGGCCGGGCAAGAGAGATTTCGATCGTTAATTCCATCGTACATACGCGACTCCTCGGTAGCGGTGATCGTGTACGACGTGGCGAATCGACAGTCGTTTTTAAACGTCGCGAAGTGGATCGATGAGGTGAAACAAGAGAGAGGGGAGAACGTGGTGATTGCGATTGTCGGGAACAAGACGGATTTGGTAGAGGAAAGAGAAGTAGAAACGGAAGAGGGGGAGCGATTCGCCAGAAGCTTGAATATTTGTAGCAGTAGTAACAATAGTAACGAGGGTGGTAGCACGAACGGCGGAGGCGCTATTTTCATCGAGGCGAGCGCAAAAGCCGGGTATAATGTGAAGGCTTTGTTTAGGAAAATCGCAATGGCGTTGCCCAGCGCGGATGTGAACGCTAATAACAATAACGGTAGTGCTAATGGTAAAGAAGGAGGGGCGAATGGGACAAACGCGAAGGAGCAGCTGGTGGACGTGAAGTTGACTTCGACTTCGACGTCCAACAACGCGAGCGGTTGCGCGTGTTAGATTTTTCGAGAGAAGTACGCGTCGCCCGCGAACGAATGCGCTTAAAAGTGAGAGAAGAACGAAGAACAACGGAAACGTACCCGCGCTTATTCTCGTGCATTATGTGCATCTCTCTCTCTATATATATCTACGTCCTCTCGCGTCTCAAAGTCTCTCTCGCGTCTCGTTACAAATACTTCTATTTTCTACTTTCGATTTCATTTTTTACCTCTTTTTTTTTGTCTCTTTGTCTACTCCTCGCTTTTGTTCATCACCGGTTGCACTAACGGGTGCATTTGCGCCATGTATATTATCGCCCACATCATCCACATGCACGTCACCGCCGTTATCGAGAGCACGTGTTTCAGATGGTTCGCGCCTCGAATGCCCGTGGCGTTGATGTACGCCGCGCACGCGCCTTCGAGGACGACGAACGCGAACGTCGTTCCCCAAAATCCCATTCTTTTTTCTCTCTCTTTCTCTCTCGTTCTTTCTCTTTCTCTTCTCTGAATGATGATGATGATGATGATGATGATGAAGAATGCACAAAAAAAAGTCCACCCCCGGTCTCGGTGGTGGTGGTGGTGGCGGTCTTCTTCTTCTTCTTCTTCTTCTTCTTCTTCTTCCCGCAAAAAAGCGCAGCGACAAAAGCAACAAAGTGGTGTTTGTGTGTCGAAAGAAAAAACTTTACTCAACTTTTCAAGCGACTTTGATTTATGGTTTAAGTTTAGGGTTTGGACACTTTTTTGTTTCCCTCTCGCATCAAAGTCATCGATTGGACTCCGCCAAGACACACACACAACAACACACAACACAACACGAAGAACTTTGCTCGAAGAAGAAGAAGAGAGAGTCTTCAAAGTCGTTTTCGAGGCGTAGTAGTAGTGGCTGAAAACCCTCTTAGTAGTATTGGGGTTGTGGTGGTGGTGGTGGTGGTGCTCTCTGTCGTTTTCTTTTTGTCGAGCAACAGGAGCGCACAAAGCATATACTTTTTTAGGTATCATCGAACACACGATTGAGATCGATCCCACGCATCATCATCATCTTTGACGTTTGAGAAGACGACCACCAAGACACTCACATATCATCGTCGAATCGTCGTCATGTCCCGAGGAGGAGGAGGAGGAGGACAACAGCGACGCCTTCTGACCGTGGACGACATCGTCCCGTCTCTGAGAGGTACAACAACACAACAATATCGACGTTCTTCTTCTTCTTCTTCTTCTTTTCTTTGGTCGTCGTCGTCGTCTGTGAAACAAAAGCGTAAACGACTACGTGTGTGTGTGTGTGTGTGTGTCGTACGTAAACAACGCCCGCTTTTGCTGACTCGACGCGTATGGGGTGTAAACGACTACGCGTGTGTGTCGTGCGTAAACAACACCCGCTTTTGCTGACCTCTCTCTCACTATTCTCTCTCTCTCTCTCTCGAATTGGACAAAACGTTTTGATGATGTTGGACTCTTCTTTCCGACTCGACGCATCGTGTGATGTAAACGACGAAAACAACAATATTAGGAAAATGGATATGCGTCATGTGGACGGAAACTGGCGTGTGGTACGACGCGGAAGTGCTCTCGTTGGACGTGGACACTCGGCAGGCGCAGTTGTGGTACCCGTCGGACGACGCGGAGGACGAAGCGCTCGGGGAAAAGGAAGACATCAACATCGAGGAGGCGATACTGGACGACGAGGTGTCCTGGCCTTTAGACGGGAGCAAAACGCGCGTGACGTCGGAAGAGGCGAAGAAGAACGCGAAGCGGTTGAAGAGAGAAGGGGAGAAGAAGACGAAACCGGGAAACAAGCACAAGAACCGACGGGATCGAGAGAAGGAACGAGAGATTCAACAGAAACGAGAAAACGTGATGAAGAAGCTGGAAGAGAGTTTGCGAGTGGCGAAGAAAGAAGAAGAGGCGATCGGAGTGACGGCAAACGCGGTAGAAAACGCACTGAACCCGAACGAAATAGCCGTCGGCATCGAGAGAGCTTTGTTTGAACGGTGCGGGAGAGACACGGGGAAAGAATACGGCGTACACGCGAGGAGTTTGATGTTCAACTTGAGAGATCCGCAGAATCCAACGCTACGAGCGAGAGTTTTGCACGAAAACGTGAGCGCGGAGACGTTGGTGAAGATGACACCGGCGGAGTTGGCGAATAAAGAGCTGATCGAATGGCGGAAAAAACGCGAGGAGAAGATTGGTGAGGACGCGTTTTTGAAAGGCGTGCCGCTGGAAATGATTAAAGTGGAAAAGGATGGGAAAGGCGTGAGCGTACACATCAAATCGAAGAAGGAGATTGAGAAAGAAGAGAAAGGCGTGGAAACGGAAGGGAACACGCCGGTAGCAACGCCGAGAGCGGTACCGGTTGGTGCGAATAATAATAAGATGAACGATAGTATTAGTAACAACACCGATCCTTTAGTGGTAGACGAGGAAGAGAAACGAGAAGACCAATTAGAAAAGGAAAACGACGCAGAAGAAGAAGAAGATGCGGGCGATGGCGGTGATGGTGTCGTTAAAGAAGATTTCATTTCGTTCGATGCATACCAACGCGGCGAACAAGAAGAAGAAGAAGAAGAAGAAATGGAGCGAAGCGCTCCTGCGGAGACGAGGACAAACGAAGAAAAGCAGGATGACGAAGACGATGATGCTAACGAACCAGGTGAAATTCGGCCGTTAGAAATCGGTGATTGGTCTGGCCACGTCTACGTCAAAGGCATAGACTCTCTTCCAGCCGTCGCTTTGCACTTCTCTCCAGTTGGTGGCGAACTCGCGTTGTTGGATAAACTCTTGCCAGATTCGTCGACGCTCGAAATCAAAGGTCGCGTTTCGTTGAAAGACGCGGAAGCGTTTGTTCGACAAATTTCTCGACAATCCAATTCGCGCGCGGTGACTATAGCTGAAGTCGAAACGTGCATGATCAACGACAAGAAACAAGACGCTAACTTATTAGCGTTGGCGAAACACTACGAGGATAAAGGCAGAGCCGGTGTGAGTGACGATAAGGAGAAGAAAATAGAGGTGTACATGTTCCCGCGGAAATCGGACGAGGCCATGCGTTTGTTGAAGCACATGCGCGCGCCGGGGATTGTTATTCGAACAGAAAACAAAAAGAGTGGTTTATTAGTCGCCGTGATTCACAAAAAAGGCATCGGAAGGAACTTCAAAGTCATCGAAGCTAAAGCCGAGAAGAAGAGGAAAGAGGCGAAAATGAAACAGCTGGAAAACGAACGCGCAAAGAAGATGAAATTGTTAGAAGAGGAGCGTTTGCGCGAGGCGGAAAATTACTCGCCGCCGGACGATGGAACGAGCGATTTCGACGACGACGAGTTTTCAGAGGACGACATGGACAATGGAGAAGAAGAAGCGAGGAAACCGCCGCCACCGCCACCAAAACGAGCGGTGACGAATAACTTTGGACGCGGATTGACGCAAACTCTTGTTCAACCTCCTCCGGCGCCGATTGTCCAACAACAGGCGCCGCCACCACCTTCAGCTGTTGTTGCCGCTCCTCAGCATCGTCAGGCACCGCCGCCACCTCCAGTTGTCGTTAACGCTGCCGCTCAACACCGCCAAGCTCCACTTCCGCCTCCGCCTCCGAATGTCGTCGCCGTTCCGCCTCGTCCATCCAGTGTCGTTGGAGTGACAGGACCTCCTCCTCCTCCTCAGTTACGAGTCCCACCGCCGCCGCCACCCGTCGTTCGCGTCCCACCACCTCCTCCAAACAACGGAGGTGACATCAATCAACTTCTCACCTCTGTGAGCAAATTTTTACCTCCGCAACAGCAGCAGCAGCAGCAGCAGCAGCAGCAGCAGCAGCAACAACAACAACAACAACAACAACAAATACGAATGCCTCCTCCTCCGCCGCCGAGATAGTAATAGCGCGCACGTACGCACACGAGGTGGAAGAGTAAATAACTATACACGATATAAACCTACAACAGCACAATATATCTACGCACACGCTTCGAATCTTTTTCACCAACGGCTCGCACCCAGCAACAATGCCTTCTCTAGCTCGACAACCTCCTTTTTTTTCCTCTTCGTCTCTTGCTCTAACATGTCTATTTCCCCAAGTATCGCTCGTTTCTTGGTTTCGATTTTTTGCATCACGGGACGTATGTCTTCGCCTTTGGCTAACGCGGATTGGATCGATGAAACGTATGCCGCGTTCTCCTTCGCCCTCCTCCTCGTCGTCGTCGTCCGAGCATCGGAGGTCTCGTTGCTCTTCTCTTTCTTCGATGGAGGCAACGGTTTGTTCGTTATCGATTTCAAATTTGGCCGCACTTTTAAAAGCGGAGATGCGCGTGTCTTTGACGACGCTTTCTTCTTCACTTTTGCATTTTGCGGGGATTTTAACGACGCCAACTTTGACTTCTTTTGCGGCGTCTTCTTCCCATCCGCCAGTTTCTTCTTATTCGGCCGACCTAAGGTTTGGCCGGAGAAGGTCTCGTACAGACTGCTCACGAAATCCATTTTTGAATTTTAGTGCGTAAAAATGTAAAGAAGAAGAAGAAGAAGAAGAAGAAGAAGAAGACGGTTTCGATTTATTGCGAGCGGTACTACTACTACTACTACTACTACTACTACTACTTCCAATTCGATCACAACATCGTCGTTATC
>MDTG01384201.1_pt1 | contig 10583 bp, 8 predicted proteins | sample 811421 | NCBI WGS metagenome assembly MDTG01 (sample SAMN05326645, study PRJNA326480) | marine metagenome | isolation source: seawater | place: Pacific Ocean: South East | collected 2011
AGATATTTTGATGGTGAATTATCTATTCTTGAGATTGCCAACAGACATAATTTGGATTTTAAAAGTTTATATGAATACATTTTGGAATTTAAAAAAAAAAAATTAGTAAGTCTAGAATTCGAAGAAATTAAAAAGAACAAGACTATAAGGTTTAAAGATTTGTGATTGGAATTGTAAATTTAGGAATATCAAATATTTTTTCAATCTGTAATGCAGTAAAATATTTGACTAATAAAACAAAAGTTTTGGAAAAACCAAAGGATTTTTTAGGATTAAATGGAATTATTCTGCCTGGTGTTGGTTCATTTAAAGAGGGAATAAATAGTTTAAAGAAAAAGAAAATAAATAATCTTTTAATTAAATTTGCAAATGATGAAATTCCTATTCTTGGAATTTGTTTAGGTATGCAATTATTAGCCGATAGAGGGGTTGAGGGTGGAATTAACAAGGGCCTTGGTTTAATTTCAGGTGAAATAAAAAAATTAAATCATAAATTTTGTCCTAAAATACCAAATATTGGCTGGCATCAGATAAATGTTCACAAACCTGATTATTTACTCAATAGTGAAAATTTAACTTTTTATTTTCTTCATAGCTACTATTTTCATTGTAAGGAAAAAACCAATGTTCTCGCAACAATTAAGCTTTTGAATAATGATATTACTGTAGCGGTAAAAAAAAAAAATATTTATGGTTTACAGTATCATCCAGAAAAAAGTCTAGATGCAGGTATGAATAATTTACACAGTTTTATAAAAATTTGTAATTAACAAAATGGAAAAGAAAAGAATTATTCCATTATTACTTTTAAAGGATGGATTATTGGTGAGGAGCCAAAAGTTCACCACCCATCAAATAATTGGTAATCCAATGAGCACTATTTCCAGATATATGGATTGGGGTGTAGACGAGGTAATCATATTAGACATCAGTGAAACCAAAAATAATAATGATCTGAGAAGAAACGATCTTTACCAAAATTATCAGAGTAAAAATATTTTTAAACTTTTGAGAGAAATCTCAAAATTTTGTTTTTTCCCTCTTACTTTTGGAGGAGGAATTAAAAATATTCAACAGATTGAAAAACTACTACTTAATGGTGCAGATAAAATTTCAATCAATTCACAAGCTTTCTTTAACAAAAATTTAATTAATGAAGCAGCAAAAAGATTTGGTTCTCAATCAATAGTTGTATCTGTTGATGTAAAAAGAGTTAACAAAAAATACTTTGTTTTTGTTTCCAATGGATTCATCAATACTCACTGTGAATTAGATAAATGGCTGCGAATAATTCAAGATAATGGAGCAGGAGAAATTTTGATAAATTCAATTGATAGAGATGGTACTGCACTAGGTTTTGACGAAAAGATTTTAAGTGAAATTCCTGATTCTATAAATGTACCTATTATCTTTTGTGGAGGAGCTGGAAAGCCTGTTGATTTTTTTGAAGTTTTACGAAATGAAAAAATTTCTGCTGCTTGTGCTGCAAATATTTTTCATTTTAAAGAACTCAGTTACCCAAATATAAAATTACTTTGTGTTGAAAGAGGTGCGAATATAAGATCTACAGATATAAAGCAAAATTTTTTTTCCAGAGAGCCAAAATATAAAAAGAACGAAGGTTTAAAATTAATAAATAAAAGATTGAAAAAGGTAAATGAATCAAAAAAAAGCTTTGAAAATTATAAAATAAAATGGTGTAAAAAATGTGTTTATCCTTCTATAAGTGCTGCTCCTTTAGAGTTTAATGAGTATGGTGTATGTACAGGCTGTCAAATATCAGAACAAAAGAAAAAAATTACTAAAATTCAATGGAAAAAAAGAGAAAGGATTTTAAAAAATATTTTTAAGAATAAAGTTAATAACACTTACGATTGTGTCATTGCAGTTTCTGGTGGAAAGGATAGTTATTATCAAACGCATTATGTGAAGAATATATTAAAGCTTAATCCCTTATTAGTTACTTATGATGGTAATAATTGGACAGAGGTTGGTTGGCGAAATATGAAAAAAATGAAAGATGTTTTTAAATGCGATCATATTATTGTTCGTCCATCAACAGATATTCTAATAAAGCTTAACAAGTTAGGTTTTGTAGTAATGGGTGATATGAATTGGCATGCTCACGTCGGAATAATGACTGTTCCAATGGCGATTGCAGTGAAATATAAAGTACCTTTTGTTTTCTATGGAGAGCACGGATACTTAGATATAAGTGGACAGTTTTCATTAGATGATTTTCCAGAAGTAACTTACCGTGACAGACTCGAACATTTCGCTAGAGGATTTGAGTGGAATTTTTTTGTTGGTTTAGATTCTATTACTGAAAAAGATATGATTACATGGAAGTATCCATCAGATAAAGAAATATTTGATTTAAATTTAAGAGGTCTTTTTCTAGGAAATTATGTTTATTGGGAAGCCAACGAACACATAAAGTTAGTAAAGGAAAAATATAAATTTGAAATAAGTAAAGAACCTTTTGATAGAACATATCGAACAATGTCAAACCTTGATGATATGCATGAAAATGGAGTTCATGATTATTTAAAATATATTAAATTTGGTTATGGAAGAGCGACAGATCATGCGTGTAAAGATATACGAGCAAAAAAATTAACAAGAATAAAGGCTATCAAGTTAGTAAAAAAATATGATCACGTTAAACCAAAAGATTTAAAAAGATGGCTCGAATATACTAACACAAAAGAAAAGGATTTTGACAGAATTGCTGATACATTTCGTGATCCAAGAGTTTGGAAAAAAAAGAATAAAAAATGGAAAAAAAGGGAAATTTTATAAAACCTTATGTTTGAAATTTTAAAAAGAACCTTCAAATTAACCAATATAAGTAAGCAAAGTTTTTTCCAATATTTTATTGTTTCTTTGTTGTACTCATTTATTGAACTTTTCGGTGTAGGATTAATTATTGTATTTATTGGATTCTTAGTTTCTGAGAATTTTTATGAAAAAATACCTTATATCGAAAAATTACCTTTTTACTCTCAATCTAATACTGATGAATTATTTATTTTTTTCTGCATAATTATATTTTTTGTTTTTTTAATAAGATTTTTCATAACTATATGGCTTAAATTTCATGAAAGTGAATTCAAAAAAAAATTAACTATCGATTTAGTTTCAAAAACTCTAGAAACTTATTTAAATCAAGATTTTGAGTGGTTTGTTAATAAAGGTTCCAATAGATTGATAGTAAATATAATTGAAAACTGTAGGGGTGTAATTGACGTAATAATCGTTAGATTTTTCACTGCTTTAAATTCTGTAGTTATGTTATTGGTTTTTATGTTAAGCGTCATTTTTATTGATCCATTTTTGGTTTCAATGATTATTGTGATGATGACGATCGCATGTATTTCAGCTTATAAGATTTTCTCAATAAAAAATAAGAGGATTGGTGAAAAAATGTTACTTTATTACAACGTTTCTTATTCTTTTTTGAAGAGTGCACTTGAGAGTTTTCCAGTAGTAAAGGTTTTGAAAAAAAAGAATTATTTTCTTAAAAATTTTAATGATAATTTTTCCATTTTTCAGCACCAAATCTTTGAGTATGAGATGATTAGGGAAATTACACGGATTTTTTTTGAGTTTTTATTTATTTTTACAATTTGTTCCTCAATGATAATAGGTTATGTAAATGGATCAAACTTTATGAAAATTGAATATTTAATTTTTTATTCTTTAGTTTTTTTGAGATCATTACCACACGTTAGTTTACTTCTCAATTTTTATAGAGATATAATAAAAGCAAAGCCACAACTTGATGCAATAAGTGATGTAGATTTTATTGATGAGGGAAATAAATCAGAAATTATTTCCTCATTTAAAAAAATGGAATTTAAAAAGATATCTTACAAGTATTTAAATAATTTAGATTTTAAATTAGATATTTCATTTGAAATAAACAAAGGCGACAAAATTGCTATTATTGGTATGTCTGGTTCAGGAAAAACGACGTTAGCAAATATAATATTGGGTCTAGCCAAAGTAGAAAGTGGAGATATAAAAGTTGATGGTGATAGATTATCAAACCAACAATTAAATTTCATTTCCTATGTTCCACAACATAGTTTTATTGTAAACGATACTTTCATCAAAAATATAAGTTTGTCACTAACAAAAGATAATAAAAAAGAAATTTTAGATATTGTAAAAAAAGCATCATTGGATTATCTTTTCAAAAGATATCATAATCAAAAAAATAACTTATTTGGTAGTGATATTAATTTATCTGGAGGAGAATTACAAAGATTATCAATAGCAAGGGGTTTGTTTTTAAAACCAGAACTTCTTGTTCTAGATGAGCCAACATCTAATTTAGACTCCATAAATGAGAAGAGGTTTTTAGAAACTTTAAAAAAATTTAAAGAAAAAATGTCATTAGTTATGATAACGCATAAAATCAGTCTAATTAAAGATTTTAAGAAAATAATTTTTTTAAATAAAGGAAAAGTTTTAGGAATAGGAGACTTTAATTTTCTTTATAAAAATGTAGAGCAATTTAGAAAAATTTGTGATTATCAGGAAATAATTTATGAACAAAAATAATTATAAAATTGGGAAAAAAATTTCGGAGAAAGAACTTTGTCCTCCACATTTATTGAAAAACCAAATACTTGCCTATAAAAGAGATATAAAAAAATTACAACAAAAAAAAGAATCTTTTGTTAAGATTAATTGTCCGGCCTGTGGGTCTTCTAAAAAGGATTTTAAATTCAAAAAATACGGTTTTACATTTCAAATCTGTAGAATATGTGAAACTATATTTATGTCGCCAAGACCCTCAGAAAAACAAATGGCAGAGTATTACGCAAATTCCGAAAACTATGAATATTGGTCAAAATTTATTTTCCCGTTATCCGAAAAAACAAGAAAAAACAACATTCATAAGTTATGGTTATCAAGAATAAAAAGAATCATTAAAACTGAAAAAACCAAACATAACTCTTTGTTAGAAGTTGGTTCAGGTTTTGGTACATTTGGTTCACTGGTGAAATCAGATGACTTCTTTAAAAAGTATGTAGGACTTGAGCCGAGTCCAGAACTATATAAAGTATGTAAAAAAAAAAAATTAGATGTGTTAAATAAAAAACTCGAGGATTTCTCTGCAAATTTAAAATTCGATGTAGTGGTATCGTTTGAGGTTATAGAACACACATTCAACCCAAAGTTTTTTTTAAAAAAAATTCATCAAAACTTAAAGAAATCAGGTTTAGTTTTTTTGTCGTGTCCAAATGGTAAAGGATTCGATATTAATGTTTTAAAGCAAAAGTCACAGGCGGTTGATTCCGAGCATGTAAACTTATTTAATACAGAATCTATTAAATTATTACTTTCAAATACTGGTTATAAAGTTGTTAGTGTTTTTACTCCAGGAAGATTAGATGCAGAAATTGTAAGAGAAGAGGCGATAAAAAAGAAATTTAAATTAGACAAGTTCCTTAAAAACATATTAATTGATAACTGGAATTTAATTGGCTGGGAGTTTCAAAATTTTCTAGCTGAAAATAATTTATCTTCTCATATGTGGGTTGTAGCACAGAAAAAATGAACGATATAATTAAATGTTATAATTCATGGAGCAAAACATATTACTCAGAATATTATGATTCTGATAATAACTACCCACCAATTCATGTAGATATAACCAAAAAAATTCTCAAAAAAAATAATATAAAAACATTGTTAGATGTTGGTTGTGGCCCTGCATCAATGTTAAGATTATTAAACAGAAAAATTAACTTTTTTGGCTTTGATTTAACACCTAGTATGATTACTGAAGCTAAAAAAATTTTAAAGATCAATAAAAAAAAATTGTGGGTAGGTAATGCATTAAAAAAAAATGATTATCTCAAAGGTCTAAAAAATTATGATGCTAGTATTTGTTTTGGAGTTTTTCCTCATCTAAAAGAAAAAGATGAAATAAAAGTTTTAAAAAATATTTTTTCGGTTTTAACAAATGGTGGTTTAGCATTAGTAGAAGCAAGAAACAGTCTTTTTTCAATTTTTACACAAAATAGATATACAAGTGAATTATATAAAGAATTAATGTTTAAGAATTCAAAAATAAAAGACGAAAATGAAGAAACTAAAAAGATTTTTAAAGAAATGAATGAAAAACTTTTTATGGATGAACCAAAAGTTCGAAAAGGTAAAGATAATAATATTGGTTATGATGAAATTTTATCAAAAACAAATAATCCGTTTGTTCTGAAAGAAAAAATGCTAAAAGCTGGATTTTCTAGAGTTGAACCATTGTTCTACCATTATCACGCATTTCCTCCAGTATACAGCAAATATTTACCAAAAACTTATATTAAACGATCTTTGGAACTTGAAAGTCCCAATGACTGGAGAGGTTATTTTATGGCTTCGGCATTTATATTATGTGGAGTAAAATGAAATTAAACTCTAATGGATATGAAAAGTTTTTAATTTGGAATAAATCTAACTCTCTACAAAAGCTTTATACTAGGAGAGTTAAATTAATTTCACCTGAGATGGATAGTTGCAAACAAGCAGCGGAAATATTATCGATGAAAGTTATTGGGAATAATAGCATTCTTGACGTTGGATGCGGAACTGGATACTTTTATCATTCTTTAAAAAAAAAAAAACTAAAGATTAATTATGTTGGTATTGATGCAAATAAGAAATTTGTAGAGATTGGTAATAGAGAGCTAAAAAAATTTGGTTTAAATAAACCTTTAAAATTTTTAAGGGTTGAAGATTTTACTGGTGAATTTGACTATATTGTATGCCTTAACTTCTTAAGCAATTTAGATAATTATCACAAAATTTTAGAAAGATTATTATTATCTGCGAAAAAAGGAATAATTCTCAGAGAGTCACTTGCAGGAAAAAATTTTTACAATTATGTAAAAGATAATTATTTGGATAAACCATTTGATCTTTCAGTTTTTGTGAATACTTATAAAAAAAAAGATTTTTTAAGTTTTATAGAATCATACGGTTTTCAAGCAAAAATAATCAAAGATAAAAGAACAAAAGGAAAAAAAGAGATGGTGATTGACCATCCACATTATTGGCACTTTGTCTTTGCTGAAAGAATAGAAAATAAATAAGTATCGTGGACTTTTTATTAACTTATAATCAAAAAAAAACTAAAACAAGTTCAGGTAAACTTGTATCAAGATTTTCTAAGTGTATTAAAATTGATCTAAATTTTGAATTAAATTTTTTTTATAATCATAAAAATCAATCTAATGATTTTTTTTTCACAGATAATGAAGATTTTTTATTAATAAATGGATTGGTTTATAGTTTTGAAAATAAAAGCATTGATAAAGAAAATGATGATCAAACAGAAATATTTTATTTTTTTAAAAAGTATAATTTTGAAGAAACTCTTAAAAAAATTGATGGAGACTTTTCATTAATTTTTTTTTCGAAAGAAAAACAAAAGCTTTTTTTTTCTAGAGATATTTTTGGTGTGTTCTCATTATATTATTCCAAAAAAAAAAATGGTATTGCAATTTCCTCTAAACCATCTCTTATTCATAATAATGGATTATGTTCAAACTTAGCTTCTAAAGAATACATTTATAGATACGCCGGACTTCATTACAGAATGCTTGATAATAATCCTGAAAAATCACCATACACTGATATTAGTCAAGTGCCATCATCTAACTTTATTATTTACGACATAAATGGTGATGAAATTTCAAAAAAAAAATATTGGAAATTGGAAGAAATTAACACAATTTTACCAGAAAGCGAGGATAACTTATCAGAGATTTATAAAGAGATCTTAAAAGAATCAGTTAAAAAAAGAATTTCAAATAAAAAGAAAAAGATCTTTTCTATTTCTGGAGGTTTAGACTCTTCATCAATATTATGTTTAGCCAGTGATATTTTACAAAAAAAAGTTAACTCTTATTCTGTTACATATAACGATAATGAATATGATGAAACTGAAGAAATTCAGGATATTATTTCAACAAGATCAAATAAATGGATCAATGTTCAACTTGAAGACGATATCGATCTTGATAAAAATCTTTATAAAATAATACAAATAAATGATGAGCCAGTTGCTACTGCTACTTGGTATACACATTTCTTGGCTACAAAAAAAATAAAAAAAGAAGGTTATGACCTAGTATACGGTGGATTGGGAGGTGATGAATTTAATGCTGGTGAGTATGAATATTTTACTTTCTTTTTTGCTGATTGTTACAAAAATAACCGAGATTCATTAGATAATGAGATAAAGCTATGGGAAAAATATCATAACCATGAAATATTTAAAAAAAATAAAAAAATTGCTTTTGAAAATTTAAAAAAATTTACAGACTTAAAAACTTCAGGAAGGTGTTTAATTGATAGGGAGCGTAGTTTTAAATATTTAGATTGTCTAAAAAAAGAAAATTTTATGGATTTAAAGTTAGATTATAATTTAGATTGTCATTTTGAAAGCTTTTTGCAAAATAGAACTTTTCATGATTTATTTTATGAAACTTTACCGTGTTGCCTTCGAGCGCAGAATAGGCATTCTTCTTTTTTTGACTTACAAACAATTAATCCTTTTTTGAGTAAAGAAGTTGCTGAATTTATGTTTAAAATTCCATACAACCTAAAAATTAAAAATGGTATCACTAAATATTTACTGAGAAAGTCAATGAGAAAAATATTACCTGAAAAAACAAGGAAAAGAATAAAAAAAACAGGTTGGAACGCACCGGCTCATTTGTGGTTTACAGGCAAAAATATAGAATTTATTAAGGATGAATTACTTAGTAAAAAATTTTCTGATAAAGGAATTTATGATATCAACAAAACTATGGAGATAATAAATGAACATCAAGAAATTGTTATTAATAAAAAAAAAATAGAGAATCATATGATGTTTATTTGGCAACTCGCGAATATGATACAATGGAATAAACTAGTAGAAATAAGATTATGATACAAAAAAAAAATTATTTTCGATCAAAATTAAGGGATTTTGTTATCTTGCTGTATACTAAATTTTTTTTATTTTTCCTAATACTCCCTCAGCAGTTTAAAATATGATAATTTTTTTACAGAAAAATTTTAATTAAAAAAGAAGATGAATATGATAATTGCAGAAATAGGGTCTTCTCATGATGGATCTTTTGGAAACGCAAAAAAACTAATAGAGGAATCATTTAAATGTGGAGCTAATATTGTTAAGTTTCAACTTCATATCCCTGATTTTGAAATGTTAAAAAATGCACCTAGTCCTAAGTATTTTAAAGGTGAAGATAGATATACTTATTTTAAAAGAACAAACTTTAGTTTAGAGCAATTAAATGACCTTAAAGAGCATACAGAGAAACACAGTATGGAATTTATGGTTTCTCCGTTTTCTGAGGAAGCACTAGATATCTTAAAAAAAATTGACGTAAAGTACCTTAAGATTGCTTCAGGAGAAGTTACTAATCATAAATTACTTGAGGCAATCAGTAAAACTGGGAAAAAAGTTTTTCTTTCTACAGGGATGAGCTCATGGGCAGAAATAGATAAAGCTCTAAAAATTTTAAAAAAAAAAACAACCACTATTATGCAATGTTCATCTATATATCCATGTCCAGAGGAAAATGTTGGTTTGAATATTATTTTAGAGATGCAAAAAAAGTACAGGATTCCTGTTGGTTTTTCAGATCATTACTTGGGGAGCGAGGCTGGTTTTGCTGCAGCTGCGTTAGGTGCATCTGTTATTGAAAAACATATTACTTTTTCAAGAAGAATGTATGGATCAGATGCTCCATACGCTATGGAGTTATCAGAATTTGCTGAGTATGTTAAAGGTATTAGATCAATATGGAAAATGAATAAAAATCCTGTTAATAAAAATAATTTGACAAAATACAAAGAAATGAAGAAGGTTTTTGAGAAGAGCATCATAATAAATAAAAAGATGAAAAAAAATGAGATAATCACAGAAAATGATATATCATTCAAAAAGCCCGGTGATGGTATATCATCAATTCATTATAAAAAAATTATTGGAAAAAGATTAAAAAACAATATTAATAAAGATCACAAATTAAGACAAAAGGATTTATGCTAAGAAGAATTTGTTTTGTTATTGGTTCAAGGGCAAACTACAGTTCAATTAAGTCAGTTATGACTGCTGTTAAGATAGACAAGAAGTTAACTTTTCAGCTCATCCTTTCGACCTCATCTGTACTTCAGAGATATGGTGACGTTTCAGATGTTATTGAGAAAGATGGCTTTAAGGTAAATGAAAAGATTTTTAATCTTATTGAGGGTGAGACACCCCTTACTATGGCAAAATCTACTGGTTTATGTCTTATTGAACTATCATCAATATTTTCAAGATTAAAACCTGATTTAGTTTTTGCAGTTGGTGATAGATTTGAAGTAATGGCTGTTGTACTTGCCGCATCATATATGAATATCCCAATCGCTCACACAATGGGAGGGGAAGTCACTGGTACAATTGATGAATCAATTAGACATGCAATAACAAAATTTTCTCATCTACACTTTCCTGCTACAAAAGAAGCTGCAAAAAGAATTCAAAAGCTTGGTGAGGAAAAGAGTAAAAT
>MDTG01099540.1_pt1 | contig 10582 bp, 7 predicted proteins | sample 811421 | NCBI WGS metagenome assembly MDTG01 (sample SAMN05326645, study PRJNA326480) | marine metagenome | isolation source: seawater | place: Pacific Ocean: South East | collected 2011
CTGACGAAGGGTGAGAGATATCGGCCGAATGCCATGAGCGGCCTGTAGTCGGACAAAGGCGCAACTGAACAAAGGAATCTGCGAGCGAGGAGGAGATGGACCAACGACCGATCGGCGTCTTGCAAGTCTGACGGGGGGCATGGCCCTTGAGTGCCGATGAGCTAACGAGACACAGGACGCGCGACTTCCCATCTTGGTCAGGGGCAAATCGAACGGCCCCGAAGAAAGACCGAATACATAGAAGCAGGGTCTGCGGCGCATCGACAAATCACTTGCAGGGGAGGGCAGTTCATACATACCCCCGAAATTCGGACACTGACATAAGCTACGATTTGCAGTCTGCTGATCTTCGACGAGAAGGAGATCAGAGATGTCGAAACGTTCTGCGCTGCTTGCGTGACAGCCAGATGCCTGCATCCTGCATCCACTTGCGCAGCGTCTCCCGGGACACCTTCACGCCATGCTCCTCGGCCAGCTTCTCGGCGGCCAGCGTCGGCCCGAAGTCGGCGTATTGCTCCTTCACCAGCGTCACGGCAAAGGCCCGAACCGCCGGATCGATCCGGTTGTTCGACGGTCGGCCACGCGCCTTGTGTCGGATCGCTGCCGGGCCGTCAGCGCGAAAGCTCTTCAGCAGGCGTTGGACTTGCCTGCGGCTCAGCGCAAGAAGGTGCGCAGCGTTGATTGCCGTCATACGGCCTTGGGCGACATGGCTCAAAATCTCGACGCGGTTCAGATCACGCTCGCTCATCAGCACCAATCCCACGGTCCACTCCAATCCTGTCTGACACAGGGGAAGTGTGACACTTCTGTTTTGCAGATGTGGGACACTCTAACTTTGCGCTTACAACTAAGTATCGTATAATGAAGTTTATGTAAAAATTTATGAATATTTCCGAAACTTCTTGATCGCGGAAATCCCGCTTTCTACACATGGAAGGCCCCTTACCCCGCGGAAACAAGGGGCAGCATTTGAACATAATGAATTACGATGAAGGGCCGACATGCTTATTCAACTCTTTGGCGACACGACGGATTTCCTGTACCGGACGTTCTACAGCGCGGCTGACGAGGGCGTCGACGCCTCGGTGATTTCCAGCAGTTCCAGCGAATTGATCATCGAGAACGACGAAAGCGGCTATCGCGCCATCTTCACCGGCTCCGGCCTGTCGAACCCCGAGGTCTCGCTGACCGGCAGCTTCACCTCGCTGGAAATCCTGAACGACAGCGGCGACGCCGTCGCGCTGTTCTCGGATTTCACCTGGAGCTTCGAGGATTTCATCCTCGCGCTGATCGCCGACTACGAGGACGGCAACTCCGCCCCGCTCGAGGCGCTGCTGAACATGCAGCCGATCACCCTCGACGCCTCGGCTTCGAGCCTGGCGATCGACGCGCCGCTCGAGGGGCTTGCGACCGACACTACCCAGATCGGCTCGGACTTCGATGACCTGCTCGTGGGCGGCAGCGGCGCCGACGAGATCCACGGCGGCGACGGCGACGATTCGCTCTTCGGCGAAAGCGGCAACGACAGCCTCTACGGCGGCGACGGCTCGGACGAGCTCTTCGGCGGCGCGGGCAGCGACTACATCAACCCCGGTGCCAACACGGACTACGATTTCATCCTCGGCGGCGCCGGCAACGACACCATCGACTTCGGCGATGCCGAAACCGGCTTCTACGACCTGTGGTACGGCGATCTCGGCGGCAATGTCGCGGTGACCATCGACGGCGCGGCGGGCACCGGCAGCGTCAACAAGTTCGGCCTCGGCACCGACACGCTGCTCGATGTCGACAACGTTCTCGACGAGACAATGACCGACGGCCTCGGGCTCTACGGCAGCGACGGCAACGACAGCTTCGACATCACCACCGCCGACGGGCAGTGGGTGTCGGTCCGCGGCCGCGCCGGCAACGACGCCTTCATCGTCTCGGGTGACGGCGCCGTGCGGCTCGACTACCGCGGCGCCGATCACGGCATCGTCGCCAACCTCGCCACCGGGGTCATCTCGGACGACGGCTACGGCGACACCGACACGCTCACCGGCGCGATCTGGGAACTGCGCGGCACCGATTTCACCGATGACATCACCGGCAGCGCCAGCGACGAGAGCTTCATCCTGCGCGCCGGCGACGACACGCTCGACGGCGGCGCCGGCTTCGACCGGGTGCGCTACGACCGCTCGGGCTACGACTGGGTCGACGTGAACCTCGCCGCGGGCACCGCCACCGTCTCGTGGGATGGCACGGTCTACAGCCAGGAGCTGAGCAACATCGAGTGGGTGCGCGGCTCGGACGGCGACGACACGATCACCGGCGACGCCGGGGCCAACCGGATCGACGGCCGCGACGGCGACGACCAGATGAACGGCGGCGGCGGCAGCGACACCTTCCAGGGCAGCGCGGGCGACGACACCATCAACGGCGGCGCCGGCGTCGACCACGTCTGGTACGATGTCGCCTACGCCGACGCCACGATCACCGCAACCGGCAGCGGCTGGGAGATCACCATCGACGGCGAGACCGACACGCTCACCAACATCGAGTGGCTGGGCTTCAGCGACCAGACGGTCAACATCGGCGGGCTCGACACGATCTACGGCACCCCGGGCTTCGACATCCTCGAGGGCACCGAAGAGAGCGACATCATCGACGGGCTCGCGGCCAACGACTTTATCGACGGGCTCGGCGGCGACGACACGATCTACGGCGGCCAGGGCAACGACTCTCTGCTCGGCCGGGCCGGCGACGACGTCATCCTCGGTGGCAACAACCACGACAACATCGCCCTGCACGAGGGCGACGATTACGCCGACGGCGGCCTCGGCAACGATTCCATTGGCGGCGGCGACGGCGACGACACGCTCTACGGCGGTTCCGGCAACGACGTGATCGGCGGCGGCACCGACGACGACTTCATCGACGCCGGCGACGACCAGGACGCGGCCTCGGGCGGCTACGGCGCCGACACCGTGATGGGCGGTGGCGGCGACGACACGCTCGCCGGCAGCTTCGGCCACGACTACGTCGACGGCGGCAGCGGCGACGACTCCATGGGCGGCGGTCTCGGCAACGACACGCTGGTCGGCCTCAGCGGCGACGACACCATCGGCGCCGGCGAGGGTGACGACCAGGTGTTCGGCGGCACCGGCGACGACTTCCTCGCCGGAGCCGAGGGCAACGACACGATCTTCGGCGGCACCGGCGCCGACACGATCAACAGCGGCGCCGGCGACGACATGCTCTACGGCGGCTCCTTCGACAACCAGGCCGACGGCGCGACGGACATATTCGTCTTCAACGATTTGATTGGTGACGGGAACGACTCGGTATATGGTTTCGAGGACGGCATCGACCTGATCCGCCTCGCGGGGGTCGGTCCGGGGGCGCTTTCGATCACCAATGTCGACGGTGGCGCCCAGGTCGAGGTCGGAGACACCGGCTTCACCCTCTATGTCGACGGCATGACCGCCGGCACGCTCACGTCGGACGACTTCATCTTCGTCTGACCCGAGCCTTTCCGGCACCCCGCGTGCGGGGTGCCGGACAGATTTTCGAAAGGTCATTGCCATGCCCCGACGCCTTCGCCTTGCCGCAGTGCTCTGCGCCGCAGGGCTCGCGTCTGCCGCCGGCGGAGAACACGCCATGGCTGGAACCTCCCCCACACCGATCCTGCGCTACAGCTGCCCCGAGGGCGGGCTGGAGGATCCGCAGGCGCTCTGCGAGGCGCTGCGCCTCGCGCTGAGCGAGATCGCCCCCGGCCACGAGCTGCGCCGGGCGGACAGCATGCCCGGAACGGCACCGGAATCCGGCAGTCTCAACCTGTCGCTGCAACTCGACCGCGTGGATGCGCACGGGCTCACCGCGCATCTGCTGTGGCAGGGCAGCACCGATTCCGCCCCCGTTACCGGCCCCGAGGCCACGATCGGCGTCATGGACGCCGAGCTGGCGCCGCGGATGTACCCGCGGTTCACTCGCGCGCTGCTGAAAATCAGCGCGCTCCCACTGTAACCCTTTAACCTGAAAACACTTTTCTAAAATCCATATTCGGCAGACCCAGAGGAGGACACGTCCATGTCGACCCATGCATCCTATACCGAGACCACCGACGCCCCGGCGAACACCAGCACCCCTTACACCATCTCGAGCGGCGACACCTTCAGCGGCACCATCGACTACTTCGGTGACTACGACTGGGTCGCGATCTACCTGACCGCCGGCGTGGAATACACCATCTCGCTGACCGGCGCCGACAGCGGCGACGGCACCCTCGGCGACCCCTACGTCTGGCTCTACGACGACGGCGGCTTCGAGATCGACCACGATGACGACGGCGGTTTCGGCTACGATTCCCTGCTGACCTACACCGCCGACTACACCGGCTGGTATTACATCGAGGCCGACGCCTTCAGCGACGCCTACACCGGCACCTACCTGATGTCGGTCACCTCGGCGGGCACGCCCGGGTCCTACATCCTCGGCACCAACGGCTTCGACATCCTGAGCGGCACCAGCGGTGACGACACCATCGACGGGCTCGCCGCCAACGATTTCCTCGACGGGCTCGAGGGCGGCGATGTCATCTACGGCGGCCAGGGCAACGACTCGCTGCTCGGCCGCGAGGGCGACGACACCGTCTACGGTGGCGACAACCACGACAACATCGCGCTGCACGAGGGTGACGACTACGCCGAGGGCGGTCTCGGCAACGACTCCATCGGCGGCAGCGACGGCTACGACACCATCTACGGCGGCTCCGGCAACGACGTGATCGGCGGCGGCGCCGACGACGATCAGATCTATGCCGGCGACGACCAGGACCGTGTCGGCGGCGGTGACGGCAACGACTACATCGACGGCGGTGCCGGTGACGACACCATGGGCGGCAGCGGCGGCGACGACTACGTCGACGGCTGGACCGGCGACGACAGCCTCGGCGGCGGCGCGGGCAACGACACCATCCTCGGCTACGACGGCGACGATGCGGTCGGTGCCGGTGACGGCAATGACCTGGTCGACGGCGAGAACGGCAACGACTTCCTTGCCGGCGGCAACGGCGACGACACCATCTACGGCGGTGATGGCTATGACACCATCAACGCCGGCGACGGCGACGACGTCATGTACGGCGGCTACGACGGTGGCGACGGCTACAGCGACGTGTTCGTCTTCAACGACTTCAACTGGGGCGAATACGACGAGATCTGGGATTTCGAGGACGGCGTCGACCTGATCCGCCTGCGCGGCGTGTCGCCGAGCGACTTGAGCTTCAACGACACCGAGTACGGCGTCGAGGTGACGGTCGGCGACACCGGCCACGTGATCTACGTCGAGGGCATGGACAGCACCACCCTCACCAGCGCTGACTTCTACTTCGTCTGAGCACATGGGGGGGGCCGGGAACGGCCCCCCCTTTCGCATCGCGGCGGGCAGGCGCCCCGGGAGGGCCCCTGCCCCTTTGCCCGCGCGCCCTGCCCCGCTTTTTCGCGTGACGTGCAAACCCTTCCCAAGCTATATTTTTTCCGCCGGCCCACCGGTCCGCCACGGGCCCCGTTTTCGATCACGAAAGGCTTTCCATGACCTCTCTTGCGCGCCAGCCCGGCCCCGCCTTCAGCGCCACCCTCGCCGAGATCACCGAGACGACGGACGCGCCCGAGAGCGTCGCCACCCCTTATGCCATCGAGGTCGGCGACAGCTTCCTCGGCACGCTCGCGACCACCGGCGACCGCGACTGGATCGCCGTCGAGCTGCAGGCCGGCACCTCCTACACGGTCTCGCTCAGCGGTGTCTCGAGCGGCGGCGGCAGCCTCGTCGACCCCTATCTCTCCCTGCTCGACGCCACTGGCTCGGTGGTGGCCGAGGATGACGACGGCGGCCGCAACTACGATTCCGCGCTGACCTTCACCGCGAGCGTGACCGGCACCTATTACATCGAGGCCGCCGCCTATGCCGACGATTACGCCGGCACCTATACCGCGAGCCTGAACCAGGTCGTGGTCGAGACCACCGACGCGCCGGAAAACGCCGGCACGCCCTACACCATCGGGGTCGGCGACAGCTTCGAGGGCACGCTCGACACCGCCGGCGACCGCGACTGGATCGCCATCGAGCTGACCGAGGGCCAGCTCTACACCTTCTCCATGCAGGGTGCGCCAAGCGGCGTGGGCACGCTCGACGACCCCTACCTCTACCTCTACGACGCCAGCGGCGACCTGGTGGCACAGAACGACGACGGCGGGACGGGCTACGATTCGCTGCTGGGCTACATCGCCGAGACCAGCGGCACCTACTACATCGAGGCCGCCGCCTATGCCGACGGCTACGCCGGCAGCTACCTGATCCAGAGCGCCGAGAGCGAGCCCGCCGAGCCGGGCACGCTGGACGAGCTCGCCACCTACCTGAGCGACGGCTACTGGATCGACAACGGCGAGACGCCGCGCGCCTTCGACACGGCGTCGGGCAACCAGATCACCGTCGACATCACCAGCCTTGGTGCCGCCGGCCAGCAGCTCGCCCGCTGGGCCTTCGAGGCCTGGGAGATGGTGGCCGACCTCGAATTCGTCGAAGTCACCGGCGGCAGCGCCGACATCACCTTCGACGACAGCGACTGGGGCGCCTACTCGGATTCCATCGTCTCGGGCGGCGAGATCATCAGCTCGACCGTGAACGTCTCGACCGACTGGCTGTCGACCTACGGCACCACGATCGACAGCTACAGCTTCCTGACCTACGTGCACGAGATCGGCCATGCGCTGGGGCTCGGCCACCAGGGCAACTACAACGGCGATGCGAGCTACGGCGTCGACGAGACCTTCTCGAACGACAGCTGGCAGCTCTCGGTGATGTCCTACTTCAGCCAGGACGACAACACATCGGTCGAGGCCAGCTTCGCCTATCTCGCCGGGGCGATGATGGCCGACATCCTCGCCATCCAGTCGCTCTACGGCGCCCCCGACGCCGCCAGCCAGACCGCCGGCAACACCGTCTGGGGCGAGGGCAGCACGCTCGGCGGCTACCTCGGCGCGGTCATGGACGTGCTGTTCGACGGTGGCAGCGCCCTCGACCTCTACGGCGACCCGCTGGCCTTCACGCTCTACGACCGGAACGGGCACGATCTGGTCGACCTGTCCTCCTCGGACGCCGATCAGAGGATCGACCTGCGCGAGGAAAGCCTCTCGGACATCGAGGGCGGCATCGGCAACCTTGCCATCGCCCGCGGCACGGTGATCGAGGATCTCTTCACCGGAGCCGGTGACGACACGCTCACCGGCAACGCCGCGACCAACCGGATCGAGGCCGGCGCGGGCCACGACATGATCGACGGCGGCGACGCCAGCGACTTCCTCGACGGCGGCACCGGCAACGACACGCTCTACGGCGGCCAGGGCAACGACTCGCTGCTCGGGCGCGACGGCGACGACTGGGTCGACGGTGGCGACAACCACGACAACATCGCCCTGCACGGCGGCGACGATTACGCGCTCGGCCGCGAGGGCAACGACTCCATCGGCGGCGGCGACGGCGACGACACGCTCTACGGCAACACCGGCAACGACGTGATCGGCGGCGGCACGGGCGACGACTACGTCAACGCGGGCGCCGACCAGGACGCCGCCTCGGGCGGCTACGGCGCTGACACGGTGCTGGGCGGTGTCGGCGACGACACGCTGGCCGGCAGCTACGGCAACGACAGCGTCGACGGCGGGGTCGGCAACGACAACATGGGCGGCGGCACCGGGCGCGACACGCTCACCGGCGGCGACGGCAACGACAGCATCGGCGCGGGCGACGACGATGACGTGCTCGCGGGCGAGGCCGGCCACGATTTCCTTGCCGGCGGCGCGGGCGACGACACGATCGGCGGCGGCACCGGGTCGGACACGCTGAACGGCGGCAGCGGCAGCGACCTGCTGCAGGGCGGCGGCGGCGCGGATCTCTTCGTCTTCAACGATCTCGGCGCGGGCGAGACCGACGTGATCGAGGATTTCGAGAACGGCACCGATCTCATCCGGATCTCGGGCGCGGCGCCGGCCGACCTGAGCTTCGAGACGGTTTCGGGCGGCGTCGCGATCGGGATCGACGGCTTCACCATCCTCGTCGAAGGCGTGACCACGGCCGAGCTGACCACGGGCGATATCATTTTCGTCTGAGGTGTTGTGCGGCCCGGCGTCGCACAACCCAAGATTGACTCTCGTCCTCTCCGACTCACTTCCGCGTTCCCGGCCCGCCCGGGCGCGCGGATCCGCTTGCACGACCGGTCATAATTTATGCAGCCGGGCGATTTCTGGTTGAAGGAAATGCAGCCGCTCGGAAAAAGAGTGACAAATTCCGCGACATTTCCCGACACCATCTGCGCGCATTCGGCAGCACGAGGCCTCTGCGTCCTGTGCGGCGCGGCACGTTAAAGGCTTTTGGGGCGCCCCTTCGACAACCTAAAGTTGCTCATAATCCTTTGACTTTTCTCGAAAAACCCTGCCGACGAGCGAAACCTAGCCGAAACCCCCGCAAACTGTCCGCGGCCCCTTTACGGGAATTGCCCCTGCTCTACCTGCGCAGCGGTCGCGAAAGTTTCGCGCTTGCAGAAACTAGACAGTAAACAAATGATTAACTATACACGGGAAAAGCGAATTGGACCGGATGGCTTAACCTTCCAGTCAATGAATATAATCGTCGACGATATGACCTTTTGAAATTACCGGTCTTCACCGAAGACGCCCCCTGCTTTCGCGGAGATGATCCCATGACGATGCTCGATGCCGGAGCCACCCTGAACGAGACAACCCATATTTTCTCGCGCCGCATGGCCTACCGACGCGAGGCGAGCAAGTTCTATGCCCGCTTCACCAAGCGTGTCGTCGACCTTGTCTTCGCGCTGCTGCTGATGCCGGTGCTGCTGCCGGTGATTACGTTGCTCTGGGTGCTCACCCGTCTCGACGGCGGCCCCGGCTTCTTCGGCCATCGCCGCATCGGCAAGAACGGCAAGGTATTCCGCTGCTGGAAGATCCGCACCATGGTGCCCAACGCCGAGGAGCGCCTCGTCAGCTATCTCGCCGAGAACCCGGCGGCGGCCGAGGAATGGGCCCGCGACCACAAGCTCACCAATGATCCACGCATCACGAAGATCGGCCATTTCCTGCGCGCCACCAGCCTCGACGAACTGCCGCAGATCTGGAACGTGCTGACCGGCGAGATGAGCTTCGTCGGCCCTCGCCCGGTGGTCCGCGCCGAGATGCGCAAGTACGGCCACGGCCGCACCGCCTACCTGACCATGAAGCCGGGCATCACCGGGCTCTGGCAGGTCTCGGGCCGCAACGACGTGAGCTACGCCGAACGCGTCGCGATGGACATCGAGTACCTCCAGACCGTGTCGCTGGTGACCGACTGCACGCTCATCGCCAAAACCGCCGGCTCGGTGATGAACCGCACCGGGCGCTGAGCCCAGCGCATGGCTCGGCTCAGGTCGAAAGGAACTGCACCTTTCCCGTCTCGACCAGGGCCGCCGTCAGGCGGCCCGTTGCATAGGCGCCGGTGTCGACCGGAATCCGGCCGCTCTCGGGCCGAGGATGGTCGGTGATGGTATGGCCATGCACGACCCACGTTCCGTCGTTGCGGGGTGTACTCTCGAACTCCGGATGCCCCCAGAGCAGGCTCCGGTCGCTCTGCTCTTCCGGCGGAAGCATCGGATCCGCCCCGGCATGGCAGACCATCACGTTGCCTGTCTGCCAGCGGGTCGGCAGCGCGCGCAGCCAATGCTCGATGTCCGCACCGACCGCCTCGCGCAAGCGATCCCGCGTTTCGAACCACCGGGTTTCCGGCGCCGTCTGCGGCACGCCCTGCAGGCCATAGCTCGCAAGGGTCTGCAGCCCGCCGTAACGCAGCCAGCGCGGCCCGGTGCCCTGCGGATCGTCGAGAAAATCGAGCAGCATCTGGTCATGGTTGCCCTTGAGGCAGATCATCATCTCCTCGCCCGCGTCAGCCTGCATCCTGAAAAGCCTACGCAACACCTCGGCGCTGTCATCGCCGCGGTCGACGTAGTCGCCGACCAGCACCAGCCGGGCCTCGGAGTGGGCCAGGTCCTCGAGAGTGGACAGCAGTTTCCGGAAAAGGGAATCGCAGCCATGCAGATCGCCGACCGCGAAGAACGGCAGCTCCGGACGGAGCGGAGCATCGAAAACGGGCTTCGGGGTCTTCTTTTTTCGGAAGCGGAACATCATGCGGGGGAGGTAATCCGAAACCGGCTCCCTGCCAATGCATCCCGACGCCCTCGGGTGCGCGTCCGGCCCCGTGATCGCGAGAAAATGCCCAAGCACAGGGCTAAATATCTCTCGGCACCCCAAAGGCGCCACCCGCCCTGCTTCTCGGATTGTAGCCGCTGCGCTCAATGGTTAAACCAGAGCGTGAAAAGCCGTTTCTTTTCGCGCGCCGCGGCAGCGAAGTGGATCGAGGATCAAAAGAAGTCTGTTTCCAAAGGGATTTGACATGAAGATCGCCGTTGCGGGCCTTGGTTACGTTGGCCTATCGAACGCCGTTCTGCTGGCGCAGAACAACCCGGTCACCGCCGTCGACGTCTCAGCGGAGCGCGTGGCGC
>MDTG01110391.1_pt1 | contig 10582 bp, 12 predicted proteins | sample 811421 | NCBI WGS metagenome assembly MDTG01 (sample SAMN05326645, study PRJNA326480) | marine metagenome | isolation source: seawater | place: Pacific Ocean: South East | collected 2011
ATCATACATCTTTCCATATTTAGAAAAAGGTAGTAATTATTTATTAAAAGAGTTTCCTAATGAAAAAACATATCAAGATTCTAAAGAAAAAATTGAGGAACTATAACCCTCGAATTAAAGAGGAATGTGGTATTTTTGGTATAAGCAATGCAAAGGATGCCTCTGCCTTAACTGCTCTTGGACTTCATGCGTTGCAGCATAGAGGTCAAGAGGGATGTGGAATAGTCTCTTTTAATGGTGAGCAATATTTTTCAGAAAAAAGATTTGGATTAGTAGGGGATAATTTTAATAAAGAAAAAGTTTTAAAAAAACTTAAAGGTGATTATGCTATAGGTCATAACCGTTATAGCACTACAGGAGAAAATACACTCAGAAACATTCAGCCTTTTTTTGCTGATACAAATGCTGGGGGAATAGGAGTTGCTCATAATGGAAATTTAACAAACTCTATTTACCTAAGAAAAAAATTAGTTGATGATGGAGCAATTTTCTACACCACCTCTGACACTGAAACAATTGTTCAGTTAATAGCTAAATCTAAAAGAATAAAAACTATAGATAAAATTGTAGATGCTATATTTCAAATCCAGGGAGGATACGCATTAGTTATGCTCACTCAAACTTCTCTTGTAGGAGTACGAGATCCTTTTGGTATTAGACCACTGGTAATTGGAAAGTTGAAAAATAGTTATGTTTTAACTTCTGAAACATGTGCATTAGATATAATAGGAGCAAAATTTGTTCGTGAAGTTGAAAATGGAGAAATTGTTTTAATAGAGAATAATGAGCTTAAAAGTATCAAACCTTTCCCACCAAAGAAAGTTAGGCCATGTGTTTTCGAATATATATATTTTGCAAGACCAGATAGTATTTTAGATGGCAAAACAGCTTATGAACATCGGAAAAATCTTGGAGTAGAACTAGCTAAAGAAAATGATATAGATGCAGACATAGTTGTTCCTGTTCCAGACTCGGGTAATGCTGCTGCTTTAGGTTTTGCGCAACATCTTAATATGAATTTCGAATTAGGGTTAGTTCGAAACCATTATGTTGGAAGGACTTTTATTGAGCCAAGTCAAAAAATAAGAAGTTTAGGAGTAAAACTAAAACTTAACGCAAATCAATCAGCTATAAAAGATAAAAAGATAATTTTAGTTGATGACTCTTTAGTAAGAGGAACTACATCTCATAAAATTGTAAAGATGCTGTATGACGCTGGTGCAAAAGAAGTGCATGTGAAGATCGCTTGTCCTGAAATTAAATATCCTGACTTTTATGGAGTAGATACACCAACTAAAAAAGAATTGTTAGCTGCTAATAAAACTAATAATCAAATTTGTGATTACATAGGAGCGAAATCACTTAAATTTTTATCCTTAAACGGTATGTATAAAGCAATAGGTTTCGAAAAAAGAAGCGAAAGTTACCCCCAGTTAACAGATCATTATTTTACGGGTGATTATCCTGTAAAACCAATTGATGAACTTGGGGATAATAAAATTACCCAACTATCTTTACTCAATACAGCGTCGAATAACTAAATGAAAAATGTTAAATTTACTGAAATGAAACTTGGTACTAAAGATGAATATCTTTTATTAGATAAGTATGAGCAAAAGTACATTGATGGCACAGCAGATAGAATTCTAAATTTTATGAAAGGTTTAACATCAACTCTTGAAGGATATAGAGTTTCAAGACTTGAACATTCTCTTCAAACAGCCACTAGAGCTTTTAAAGATAAAGCAGAAGAAGAAATGGTTGTGGCAGCGCTATTACATGACATTGGAGATGAATTAGCACCTGTAAATCATTCTGAATACGCAGCAGCTGTACTGAAACCATATGTTAGTGAAAAAACTCATTGGATAATTGAAAAACATGGAGAATTTCAAATGTATTACTACGCTCACCATTTGGGAAAAAATAAAAATCAAAGGGACAAATATAAAAACCATAAATATTATGATGATGCTGTAAATTTTTGCGAAAAATGGGATCAAGCTTCATTTGATCCACATTATAAAAGTATGTCTTTAAAAGATTTTGCTCCAATGGTTAGAAAAGTGTTTTCAAGAAAACCATATTCATTACTTAAAGTTTAAAATTAAAAAATCTTAAATTTAGGATCAAACATGAAAAATTTAACCGACCAACAAAAGGGATCTTTAATGGCTTTTGTTGCAGTAATGTTTATTACACCAGACTCGTTATTTATAAGACTCTCAAATGTAGATACTTGGGGATTAGTTTTTTATAGAGGAATAATTCCTTTTTTTTCAGTTTTTTTAATCATGCTTATAATTTATAGATTAAGTTTCTTTAAAATTCTTTTTTCTAGTGGTTACCATGGCTTGATTTATGTAGTCACATTCAGTTTAACTAATATTACGTTTGTTGTTTCTATTCAGAATACGAATGTGGCAAATACACTTGTTATGATAGCAACTGCACCAATGTTGTCAGCAATTCTTGGAGCAATTTTTCTTAAAGAACCACCTGACAATAAAACTTGGATTTCAATAATTGTTACCTTTTTAGCTATAATTTATATTTTCTTTGACTCCATAAAACTAGGAAATTTTTATGGAGATATTTTGGGGTTTGTTACTGCCATAGGTTTAGCTGTTGGTGCAGTGACTATAAGATCTGCTAAAACAAAAAATTTAGTTCCAGCTGCTGTAGTTGGAAAATTATTGGTTGCCATTTTTGCTCTTTTTTTTATTAAAAGTTTTACCTTGATTGATAAAGATATTATTATCATACCTTTAATGTGCATTCTCTGTGTTGCAATACCTTTCGTTTTGGTAACTATAGCTCCAAGATTTATTCCCGCTGCTGAGGTAAACTTATTTTTTTTATTGGAGACAATTATTGGGCCCATCTGGGTTTGGTTGATAATTAAAGAACAACCAAGTTTAGAAACTCTTCAGGGTGGCTTTATTATTATCATTACAATAGCAATCCACTCATTTTTGAAGCTAAAAAAATCTTAAGCTTGTCACAATTAAGACTTGATTTAGTAATACATCGCGAATAATTACAGCAAATTTTATGAATAAAGTTTTAAAAAATTCTTGGGCATTATTTTTAGGAATGGGTTTTCTAATGATGGCCTATGGTTTTCAGGGTTCCCTACTTGGTGTCAGGGCTGTTCAGGAAGAGTTTAGTTTAACTGCAACTGGCTTTATGATGTCTGGTTATTTTGTTGGATACTTTATTGGTGCTGCTACTATCCCTACTATTATTTCCAGAGTTGGCCATATTAGAGTCTTTGCTGCTTTTGCATCATTAGCATCTCTAGTAATTTTGATACACTCAATATTAATAAATCCATTTATATGGTTTTTGCTTAGAGTATTAACTGGAATAAGTATGGTTTGTATTTATACAGTGGCGGAGAGTTGGTTAAACGATAGATCGAGTAATAAAAATCGAGGAAGTGTATTATCAATATATATGGTGATATTGTATGGAGCTATGGGTATTGGAATGTTTTTACTTAATTTTAGTAGTCCAAAAAACTTTCAACCTTTTATTTTAGTTTCTGTAATCACATCAGCAGCACTAATACCTATTTTATTAACAAAGAAAAAACCTCCAACCTTTAAAAGAATTAAAGCAATGAGTTTAAAAGATCTTTATGAGGCATCACCATTCGGAATGGTAAGCTCATTATTTTATGGCACAATTCAATCAGCACTTTTTACATTATTAGCTGTTTATGCAACTTCAATGAATTTTACAATTTTTGAAATTTCTATTGTAACATTTTTATTAGCAATTTCGGGAGCTATCTCACAATTTCCTATTGGTAAAATTTCAGATATGTATGATAGAAGAAAAGTGATAGTTTTTTCTACTTTTGGTGCAGCAATTTTTGCTATTTTAGCAATTTTAGTTTCAAGACAAATGTATTTGCCAGAAGGTCTAGCTACCAGCAAAACGTGGTTTTATATTTTTTTAATTCTTTTTTCTTTTTGTAGTTTACCGATGTTCTCTCTAATTTTAGCGCATACCAATGATTATATTTCTAAAGAAAAATTTGTTGCAGCAGGTGCTGGTCTACAGTTTGTATTTGGCTTGGGTGCTATGAGTGGTCCTTTTTTATGTTCAATATTCATGGATTTAGTTGGCTCAAATGGATTTTTTATATTTTTGTTTATTTTTCACTCTATTATTGGTGTTTTTGGAATTCATAGAATGAGAGTGAGAAAAACAGTTGACAATCCAGACTCCCAATTTGTCGCTATGCCTCAGACAATAACACCTGCAGGAATTGAGTTAAATCCAACGACAGAACCGATAGCAGATCCTGGAAAAGAAGAAACCAAATCATTTGGTTAAAAGATTAATCCCTTTCAGGTTGAAACTCAAAATAAACACACTGGGCATTATAGGTTGTTCAGGTAATAGTTGAACAAACGTCAAATCTTTGCTGAAATACTAAAATTATAAAATGGCAAAGAAAAAAAAAAGTATCTTAAAAAATGAAGACAAACCAAAAAAGGTAAGTCTAATTCTTAATAAAGTATTCGAAGAGTATAGAAAGAAACAAAAAAATAAAGAAAAAAAAGAAATTAAACTAAGAGAAGAAACTTTAAAGAAAGAACAAATTAAGATTAAGTTAAAAGAAAAAGATCAAAAAATAATTGAAGAAGAGTTAAAGAAGAAAGAAGATCAAATAAAAAAAAAAGATGAGGATCTAAGAAAAAAAGATTTAAAACTACTTCAAAAAGATGATGATTTAAGATTAAGAGAAAAAGAGCATCGAAATAAAGAAAAACAACTAATTTCTAAAGAGGAAACATTAATTTCTAAAGAAAAAGAACTTAAAGCTAATGAATTAGCTCAAAAAGAAAAAGAATTATCTCTTATAGATTTAGACAATAATCATAAAAAAACAGACTTGATGCTTAAAATTAAAAAAGAGACTTTAGATAAGAAGGAACTTGATTTAAAAATTAGAGAAGAAGAACAAAAAAGAAAAGATTTAAAAGAATTAAGAAAAAAACAAAAAGATCAAAAAATTAGAGAAGAACAAGAAGCTATACAAAAAGATTTGGAAGCCCAAAAATTAAAAGAATGGGAAGATAGATTTGATGCTGAACAAAAAAGAAAGCTTGAGGAAGAAATTCAAAAAGAAGAGAGAATTCAGCAAAGAGAAAGATTGAAAAAACTGATAGAGGAACAAAAAGATAAATCACTTCAAGAAGAATTATTTACAAGATTAGAGTCTCTAAATATAGACAAGTTTAAAAAAAACTAATATCAAAAAAATTTAGTTTGCATCAAGGACAGCATGTAAAAATTGTTTTGTTCTTTCATTTTGAGGATCTCCAAATAATTTTTCTGGAGGCCCTTGTTCAAAAATTTTTCCTTCATTAAAAAAACAAACTCTATCAGATATTTCTCTCGCAAAACCCATTTGGTGTGTTACCATAATCATTGTTAAATTATGTTCTTTATTAAGAGATCTAATTACATTTAAAACCTCCCCAACGACTTCTGGATCTAAAGCTGAAGTAATTTCATCTAATAGCATTACTTTTGGCCTCATAGCCAATGCTCTTGCAATTGCAACTCTTTGTTGTTGACCTCCAGAAAGTCTACTTGGATGTTGATCTTTTTTATCAGTTAAGCCGACAAGCTCTAATAATTCTAATGCCCTTTGTTCCGCTTCTTCTTTTTTCATGCCTAAAACTTCAACTGGTGCCTCTATGCAATTCTGTAATGCTGTCATATGTGGAAATAAATTAAATTGTTGAAAAACCATTCCTATTTTTGATCTTCTTTCTCTTAAATATTTTTCATTAGCCTCAATTAAACTTCCATTTTTGTTCATATGTGTTAAAGGCTCACCATCTAAATGAATTACACCTCCATTTATTTTTTCTAAAGTCATCAAAACTCTTAACACTGTTGTTTTTCCAGAACCCGATGGACCTATTATTGAAACCATCTCATTTTTTTTAATTTCTAAATTAAGTTTATCTAAAACAATTAAGTCACCATATTGTTTAGTTACTTCATCAAATTTAACTATAATCTCAGCTGAATTATTTTTACTCATAATTTATTTTTTAATTTTACCTTGTGATATATTAACATTTCTTTCAAGTCTTCTAATCCAGATTGCAGCTGGAATTGATAAAGTTAAAAAAATAATACCAACTAGAGTATATGGTTCCAAATATCTATAATTATAACCTCCAACTGCTGTAGCAGCATGAAATAGTTCTGCAACTCCAATTGTTGATAATAAAGGTGTATCTTTAAATATTCCAACTAGATAATTTCCCATTCCAGGAATTGCTATGGGAAAGGCTTGTGGAAGAACTATTCTTCTGTAAGTATAAATCGTTGAAAAATTTAAAGCTCTACAGGCTTCCCATTGGGTTTTTGAAACTCCTTCAAGAGCACCTCTGTATACTTCAGATAAATATGTTCCAAAGTGAAGGCCAATAGTGATCATTCCACATACCCAAGCTGAAAGAGTGATACCAAATTGTGGTAGTACAAAATACACAAAAAATAACTGAATCAAAAGTGGAGTTGATCTTATAAATTCTACTATTTCTCTATTAATCCAATTAATAATTTTTGATGGAGTTTTTTGGCCTAGTAAAAAAAATAATCCTACAACCAACGCAATTAAATACCCTACTCCAGCTGCAAGAATTGTGTTTAATGTTGCAATTGCCATTTGGGGTAATATTTCATAGGCAAAATCCCATCTCCAACCCATTTCCATGATTTAGATTTTCTCCTTTCCAACTTTTCTTGCTGCTAAAACCTCTAACCATCGTAAAAATGGAACTAAAGCAAATCTAGCCATTATGTAATAAATAAGTAGTGCGGTCCCAAAACACTGTGCTGATAACCATGTAATTGAATTAATTTGTTTTGCCTCGAAAGTAAGATCAACTACAGTAACCAGAGCTACTAATGCAGTAGCTTTTAATAATTCTACAGTCAAGTTTGCTGCTGGTGGTAATATTATTGGAAATATTTGAGGGATAATAATTTTTTTAATTCTTTTAACTGGTGTAAAATTAAGTGAATGAGCAGCTTCCCATTGCCCTCTAGGAACAGCCAATATTCCTGCTCTGACTATTTCAGCTCCGTACGCTCCAAAGTTTAAACCTAGAGCCATTACACCCGCTGTAAAGGCTTCTAAGGATATTCCAAAGAAAGGTAATACATAATATGCCCAAAATAATTGCACCAAGAGAGAAGTTCCTCTAAAAAATTCTATATATACTGTAGCTATACCTTGTATTATTGGATTTTTGGAAAGCCTCATTAAACCGAAAATCATTGAAATAATTACATAAAGTATCATTGAACATACAAGAACTTTTACAGTTGTTACTGTACCTAAAAGCAAAGTAATTCCATGTTCATTTAAAAATTCAAAGTATGTCAAAGTAATTTCCTTAGATCTTGAAAAAACCAGGCAACCAATAGTTGCCTGGTTTAATTTTTATAACTTTTTTATTATTTAGTTGAGCAAGCCCACTGAGTACTCATGTCTGGTGGAGGAAGTTGGGCCTTATCATACCCATATTCTCCAGCTCTTTTTAACATTTTACTAGGATTTGCCATAACCTTTGCTAAAGCAGCATTAAATGCCTCTCTAAACTTGTCATCAGTTTTTCTAAAACCAATTCCTACAACGTTTAAAGTTTCTTTAGGCATTAATTTTGGATCAGTTACTTCGAACTTACCGTTAGTTTTCTTTTCATGCTCCTTTGCACCAAAGAATGTTTGAACCGCTACATCAGCTCTTCCGGCTTTCATAGCTGCTAAAATACCAACTTCACCTTCAACTAAAAGCATTTGACTGTCAGGCACACCATATTTTTTAGCTGCTTCTACAGTATTAAATCCAGTTCCTGTAACCAGTTTTGCTCCAGTTTTAATTACATCAGCGTAATTATTAATGTTTTTTGGATTTCCTTTTGGTACTAACATTGCATCTCCAAATACACCGATCGGGTCTGAAAAGTCCATGTTTTCACACCTACTTTTTAAGATGTACATACCGCCTGTGATCATATCCGCACGGTCTGCATTTAACCCTGGAATTAATCCTGACCATTCAAAAACTTTTGTTTCATGTTCAGTAATTCCCATCTCTTCAAGAACAGTTAAAGCTATCATGTTAACAAACCCTAAAGCCTCACCACCATCTCCAGCGTATGCCCATGGCACTGCAGTTCCAAAACCAAGTCTTAATTTGTGTCCATCTGCAAGTCTTTCTGTTAACGTTTTTGCGTTTACAGTAGAAATTGAAAAAATAAGCACAAGTAAAACTGTGAAAGATTTAATTAATCTCATTTGTTCCCCCTCTGTTATTTGATTTATAGAATTATTAAATCAAAAATACAGTTGAAAGTATAGTTGAAAAAATTTCAATCTAGAGTTGATTAAATATTAAAAAGAAATTGTTTCTCCAGTATTTACTTTACCATTATTTAAGGCTGTAAGATAAATACCCATATTAAAATGATTATAATTTATTTTTAAAGATTGAAGAAGATTTAAATTATCATCCTCCGAATTAGGTTTGAGATTAATTGCTACACACCTTGGAATATTTTTTTCAACTTTAAACGAAACATTATTAATTTTTATTATTTTTCCAATCCAATTTTGTTCTTCCCAAGCATCAATACCATCAATATATATATTTCCTCTAAACCTTTGAAACTCAATTTCTTGATTAATTTTATTTTTAAAATCTTCAATACTTTTAATATTAATAAGTGATATTGAATGACTTAAGACAGTTTTTTTTGAAATCGATGTATCAAAAAAAGGGAATTTTTTATTCTGCATTAATACAATTGGATCTTTGAGAGAATTCTCTAATTCTAAAATTTTATTTGAAACAAGCTCATATTTTAATATTTCATTAGAATTGATCGCTAAAATTTCCTCGTTTTTATAAGTTAATATTAAATTATCACCTTTTAATAAAAAGTTGTATTTGTTCATTACAGGAGTATTTTTAAGAGTTAGTATTTTATTCCACTTCCCTCTCCTATTATCTGGATCTTTTTCAAATATTTTTGCCTGTACAATATTTAAACCTTTTGAAAACGCGAAAATTCTATCTCCGACTATCCCAATATCTTTTTTTATTTCACAATTTTCAATTCTTTGAAAAGATACAGATTTAACGGGACAGTAATGTATTGAAGAAATAGTTGCGCTCATATAATCTTTTAAAATAATATGTCTTATCTAACCTCAAATCAACTTAAACAATATGAAGATGAGGGATTTGTGTCACCAATAGATATTCTTTCAAAAGAAAAAGCAAAACAAATTAGAAATGAAATTGAATTAATTGAAAAGGATATGCCTGAAGAATTAGAAAAATCAGGAAGATATAATGCTCATTTAATCTCTCCATTATTAGACGAGGTAACACACAACCCTAAAATTTTAAATGCTGTTGAAAGTTTAATTGGAAAAAATATTCTTGTTTGTGGCACAACTCTCTTTATTAAAAATCCCCATGTAAAAGGTTTTGTTAGTTATCATCAAGATGCAAAATATATAGGTTTAGAACCACATAATTGGGTAACCGCATGGGTGGCAATTACAAACTCTAATGAAGAAAATGGTTGTATGAGAATGTGGTCAGGGTCACATAAAGATAATCTAAGAGATCATGACCAAATGTTTAATGAAGGCAATTTATTAACTAGAGGTCAAACTGTTAACAATGTTCCAAAAGAAAAAGTAAAATCTTTAATCTTAACAGCTGGTCAAATGTCTTTACATCATCCTAAAGTAGTTCATGGATCAGAATTAAATAAAAGTAATGATAGGAGAATTGGATTTGTAATTCAAAGTTACATTGGTACTAATGTAAAACAGATTTTAGGAAAAAATAGCGTACAATTAGCAAGAGGTATTGATAATTATAATTTCCATAAAAAAATTGGAAGACCAAAATCATTAATGAACACTAATGATATAAAACTAAAAAAAGAAGAGAATGATAATCTTAAAGAAATTTTTTATAGAGGTTCTTCGAAAAAAGGAACTTATTAGTGAATAAAGAAAACGCAAGTAAACTCTGGAAAATTATTCAGGAAGCTGGCGATTATTTGGTAGGACAACTGCCTGATCATCCAAACCATCCTAAAGGAAGAAATCCTTACGCGCATGTTGCCTTGTGTGTTAAAGAAAAATTTAATTTAAGTTACAAAGATATTCCTGATAACCAATTTGAAGAGGTAATAGAATATATAGAATATTTAAAAAAAAATCCTAGTTAAATACTTATTTTATCTCCTATCTTAATTATAGATGATGATAAAACTTGGCATCTCAAACCACCTTTTCTTAAAAATTCCTTTAAGATATTATCATGACATAAAATCTCAGTTAAATGTCTGCATGGTCTACATAAATCCACACCTTCAACTTCAACATTACCTATTTTTAATTTTTTTCCTACTAACTCGTTAAGTCGGATACCTTCTGTTACTATATTTCTTCTAAAATCTACGTAAGGTATATTAAGACCATATTTTAAATTATAAAAATCAATATTTTCAGA
>MDTG01177771.1_pt1 | contig 10582 bp, 9 predicted proteins | sample 811421 | NCBI WGS metagenome assembly MDTG01 (sample SAMN05326645, study PRJNA326480) | marine metagenome | isolation source: seawater | place: Pacific Ocean: South East | collected 2011
ACCACTTCTAAAATAAGTGTCTTCCACTAATTTTAATTCCCGTTCCGATAAGAACTGACGTTCATTCTTTTCAAACTTCATTTTATAATTCTGAAAAGGGTTTTTCTGTATCCATTCCAGTTTAATAGCAAGGTTGATCATCTTTTTGAACCGTTCCAAATGTTTCATCACGCCATTGGTAGAACAGGTTTTTCTTTTTTTGCTTGGGGAATAGTTGCGTAGGAAATGTTCGAATTCCGTGATAAATCGGTAATTGATATGTTTTAAGTAGATATCATCTACTTTTCTTTTTTGTTTTAGAAATTCGGTCAGGTATTTAGCAGTGGTAAAGTAGTTTTTTAGCGTACCCCACTTTAACACCGATTGCATCTGTGAATTATGATAAGCTACGATATCTCTCAATTTTTTGTGATCTTCATCAAGTCCGCTGTAAGCAGCTTTAACGGCTTTGGCACTAATTAGGTTGTCTTTTTCCAACAAACGCTTGTGGGTCTCTAATAATTGGTAATAAACCTGGTCTAAGTAACGGTTCATTTGTTTGATGCGTTCGCTAGATCCTCGAAGCCGTCCTTTGGAAGAGTCCCATTCATTCACTGAAGTTTTACGTTGAAGACTCATTTCGGCTGATTTACCGTTGACGGTAATACGGGCATAAATGGAAAGTTTCTCAGCATTTTTGCTGATCTTTCTGGTAAAGAATAATACGGAAAAGGTGGTAAACTCTGGCATAAGCTGGTTTTTTAATGAAACAAACATGACTATAGACGAAAATCAAATCAGCCGTTATGCACTCTTAAGGTAAGAAATAAATGAAGAAAAAGCATTCACCGAATCATTCACTGAACAGAACCATAACCTTTGGTTTTAGATGGTATGCCGTAAAACAAAAAACACCGAAAATACTTGATTTTCAGTGTTTTTGCTAAATTTTGATACTTAGTTCGTCGGGGTGGCAGAACGCTTTTAAAACGCTGAAAACCCCAGTATTTGTATGGTTTCACGCAGTTCTAGTTTTTTGAACTCACGATTAACTCACAATTTAAATAGAACGTATTGGTGCAGTTTGATATTCTGACCTAATCAAATATACAAATAATTAGATTATGAATCCTGTCTAATTTATTGAGGAAGTAAAAGATCCGACTCCAAAAAAATCAAAGATTTTGCATCGAATCTGGTCAATCCGGAAAGTTTAGAACAAAAACCAATTTACTTTTTTCATCTGGAGCATTTTCCTTTTGCCGGCGAAAAGAAAAAATAGTGAGATCAGGATGAAATGGTTTATTCTCAATTTTATTTACTTCTTCCAGCGCCATCGCATTACCTTTTGATGCTACTTCATTCAGTTTTAAAATTATAGAGGAGCTATAAATAGCAAAGCGGTTTATGCGCTCCGGTTAATTTTTAAGCTTGATTTTTGCATCGAAAGGTAAGGTGATGTAGGAAGGATTTTTAAATAATTCTGAAAACCTGATCGGTGAATTTTAGTTACCGCCTAGCGGACTTGAGTCAAAAAGCTTTTTCGATCGTATTCTTTTAATATTTTAAGCTTTTTGGCTCGTGTCTAAGACAAATTGTAATAAACCTCTTTTGCTGAAATGGAGCTTTTGCGAAGTGGAGGTAAAAGTGGTAAGTGGGTTTGAATTTCAGTTTTCCGTGAAATTTGTCGCAAAAAACCACCTATTTACGGGGGTTGCGAGTGCATTTGTCGCAAAATACGTGAAAAATGATAGGATTTAAATTCGTAATTTATTGAATTTCAATGTATTAATGATCTGTAACATCGCTTCGCGTGTTACCCTCTTGCTATTCCCCCTTAGTTTTACGAACACACTTATTTAGGAATTATATATATGTTAGTGAGTTTCTGTAATTGTTAACTTTCTATCGGGGAATACTTCCCCATAATAATAAACTGTGACCGAACTGATAGGAACGAATTATACGCTATTCAAAGCTTCGGGCTGATACTTATTTGATAAAAGCCCTTGTTAGTTATCTCCGGAACGGCATCAGATGGAAAATCAGGTTTTAAGACCTTTTAATTTAATAGGAGTTCAACATCCTTTTCGTTAAAGAAAATTTCAACATTTTAAAGGGTAATCGTATATAGACATATAATTATCCTTTTCTTTTAAAGATAACGAAAATTTCGCCTGGGTTACTCATAGGTCTATTTTATTCAAGGGATTATTAAAAAGCTCACATAAAGTTTTATTTCGGCAAGTTCCAGACAGGACATCCACCTCTTGGCAATGGTTAGAGGAAATTCAGAATAAATAGAAAAATTACAGTATACGAGAACCGTAGGTATTTTTACGTGGAAAGAGGTAACGGAAATTAATCCCGTGTCTCCTCTCTCATTCATTTAAAATACCTCGCTAAATTAAAAATGAATTTAATTATTCATTTTTGCTCACCACCCCGGTCTGGTTAAGAGCCGTTTTCAGACCGTGGGCGAGTTTCTCGGCTGGGCCCACACCCCAATAATGTAAAAAGAATATTCTTGGTTCTTCATACACCATGTGATTATGTACTGCCACTACTTCAATACCGTTTTCTACAAGGGCTTTTATAACAGGGGCAATTTCATCGGCAAGCATGGTGAAATCTCCTGCAACAGCAGCTTTTTCTGGAGTCCCCTGCCAGCTGGCCCAGGTATTAAATCCCATAAAAGTACTAACAGGAGCTCCGTGCTCCCTAAGATCAACATCTGGCCTCCCTATTGTAATCTTATAAACTCCATTGTTAAGATTACCTGAATGTCCTATAATATTATCTATTCTATCAGTATCCAGCGTATTCTCGACTTCACTAGGTTCGGAAGCTGCAGGATTCCCACCACGCACTTCCACAACCTTATCGAATAAAGCTTTTACTTTTTCTGCAAGTACTCCTTCTTCACCCATACCTCCAATATGCATGTACATGACATTGGGATTATTCCTCACAAAATGATTATGGATGGCGGTAATAGTCAATCCCTGTCTTATTACTTCCTGTTGTACCGGCCACAAATCATCTTCAGTCACCACTATATCGCCCATGACCATTGCTCCCTCTTTAATCGCAGAAAATGCTGCCCAGCTGCCTAGTCCCATCGGGGGGATGATTTTAAAACCATCAACCATTATCTCTAGATCATTTTGGGGAACTACTACTTTATATTCCCCATTGTTTTCCGTGCCCTTAATGCCAATAACCTCCCGGATAGCTGTAATATTCAGGGGATGCCGTTCCATATCTTCCTGTTGTTCTATCTCCTTTTGTTTTTCAGAAGATGGGCGAGAACTGTCAGCATTCTCTTTTTTACCGTCATGGCCATTGCACGAAAGCAATAAAAAAACTGTTGAAATCAATACGTATTTACTTTTCATAATATGTTTGTTTTATTATTTAAATTCTTCTAATCAATCTAATGTTTTTATACTGAAATCATCAAAGTAAGTTACAGCATCTTCTTTGGTCCATAAACCCACCTTACCAGCTTTAGTGAGGGTGGTATCTTTAACTTTAAATACTCCTTATTGTTCAAATAAATGGTAAATCATCACTTTTAATATTAATTCCAGGCTCTTCCAGTTATCACCTAGAGCGGCAACATCTAAGCCATAGGTTTTTCCTTTTCCTACAAGGGGCAAATCTCTGCGTTAGCCATCTTCTACTTTGTACACACCACGTTATCCTCGAGTGGATTTGCCCGTACTACATAATAATTGTTTTATCCATAAACCGCCGCCCTTGTCGTGATTGCCGGTTACACCTTTTAAACATACCGTAAGTGCCATATCCTTTGTTATCATGCTGTTATCGACAATAGGGTTACAGCACATAATCAACCTAATTCCTTAAATATGAAGAAATAGATGATACCTGATAAAACACTGATCAGGATAGTTTTCAACATATCCCATTTCAAAATGAAATATACAAAAGAGGCTATTAGAGCAATAATTAATGATCCAATATTAACTGTGCTCCATTCGGGAATCAACCACCTTGCTCCGTACAGATATTTTTCGTTAACCTCAGAGAAAAGGGTGTGGATTGCAAACCAGACACCCAGATTAAGTACAACCCCTACTACGGCAGCTGTAATTCCTGATAGTGCAGTGGTTAAACTTTTATTGCCCCGTAGGTATTCTATATAAGGAGCGCCTGTAAAAATGAATAGAAAGCAAGGTACAAAGGTAACCCAGGTAACCATCAGGGAAGCTAAAATTCCAGCTGTTAGAGGATCGAGAGAGCCGCTTAATCTATAGGCCCCCATGAAGCCTACGAACTGTACCACCTGTATCAGCGGACCCGGCGTAGTTTCGGCCATACCCAGTCCATCCAACATTTCACCGGATTGTAACCAGCCATAATCTTCAACCGCTTTTTGAGCGATATAGGCTAATACAGCATAAGCCCCTCCGAAAGTTAGAACGGCCGTTTTACTGAAAAATAAGCCTTCCGAGAAGAAAATGTTTTCGACCCCAATCACCAGTCCAAGGATCAATAGTGGTAAAGACCATAGCGTTAGGAAAATAAAAATAGTCTTGAATGTTTTTTTTAAAGACGGCTTTACAGGTTGTATTTTGCTGTCAATCAATGTATTTTCATTATTGTCCTTGTCTTTATGTTCTTCAGCTAATCTATGCCCTTTAATGACATGGAATTTTTCTTCCCAAAGTTTTCCGCCAATAAAACCTGTCAATCCCGCTGCTATTATTATATAAGGAAAATCTACCTCAAAGAAAAATATAGCTATAAAGGCCAAAGCCGCCAAAACAAACATGAGCTCATTTTTGATGGCCTTTTTACCTATTTTAATGACGGCTCCAACAACTATGGCTAAGACGGCAGGTTTAATACCGAAGAATATAGCTTCGACAATACCAACATCTCTGTAAGCAGCGTAAAGAATACTGAGAATTAGTATTGAAACAAATCCAGGTATTACAAATAAAATACCTGCAGTTACCCCCCCTTTCGTCCTATGCAGCAACCACCCAATATACGTGGCCAGCTGCTGGGCTTCCGGCCCAGGCAGCAGCATACAGTAATTGAGCGCATGTAAAAAGCGGTCCTCACTTATCCATTTTTTTTCTTCGACCAGAATTTTATGCATCACCGCAATCTGCCCGGCAGGTCCACCAAAGCTATAAATGGCTACTCTAATCCATACTTTTATGGCTTCTTTAAAGGGTAATTGCTCCATTAAACAATTTTTATGGCCTTATTATATCGTTCTGCTACATTATCCCAATTAATGATATTTAAAATCGTATCGACAAAATCCCCTCTTTTATTTTTGTGTTTCAAATAATATGCATGTTCCCACACATCAATAACCAATAACGGAATCACGCCCCACTGGGTCAGTTTCTGATGATTCTCACATTGCAAGATGGTTAGCGATCGGGAAAAGGGTTGATAACCCAAAATACCCCAGCCGCTTCCTTCTACGCCTTTAGATACTTTTGCTATATATACCTGGAGCTTTTCAAATGAGCCGAAATCTTTTTCTATCTGTTTCAATAGTTCTGCTTTGGGCTGTGTTTTTTTATTGGAAAGGTTTGTCCAGAAAATGGTATGTAGCACGTGGCTTGAAAAATGATACGCCAGTTTGCGTGTCCACAAATCAACCTGGTCTAAATCTCCTGATTTTAGGTGTTCTTTTATTTTAATCAAATCTTTGTTTGCACCTTTAACTGCTCCACCATGATGAAACTCATAGTGTAAGTGAAGGGTTTCTTCGTCCATATGTGGTTCCAAAAATGTTTTGTTGTAAGGAAGTGATTTCTGGATAAAGTTACCGTTTTTGTCGACCAACTTATCTATTCCATTTTCAGTCACATTCTGCGAAAATACATTGTTAGTAGGGAGTATGGTTGCTCCACCTAAAATTGCTGAGTTCCTTAAAAAATCTTTTCTGTCCATAATTTTTTCTTTTATATGATTAAAATGCTATTCCAACTTGAAAACCAAAAGTTACTGAAAAAGGTAAATCATTGCCGAATCTAAACGGAATGGGCGTAGCGAGGAAATAAGTTACTTTTTCCTTTTTAATTATAGGTCTAACCATAACGGCCGTTGGTATTGAATGCAAGCCTGGTTAAAAAATTAAAACCTCCAATGTTTCGGTAGATAACACCTGGGTGAAAAAGTAATCCGGTTACCCTACTCGCACGATCATTAAAAGAAATCATAGGTGCAAACTCGATACTGTAAGCTATTTTGTCGCTCTGAAGAAAATTTATACCAACTGGAAAGCCTACTGTATAACTGCCATCAAAATTAAAGTGATTCCCGTCTTTTGTTATAGTGGCAATAGGATGCATAATACTAAAATAGTTTTTTATCTTAGGATAATTTGTTTCTTTATTTTCTACCTGTGAAAAAACAATTTTAGGGGTTAAAAAGGATAAAAGCAAAATAAGAATGATTTGGTTCCCGGCTCTGTTCATTATAGTTTCATGATTTTATTAAATGCAAGTATATGAATGGAATCTGTAGAAATTTGGGAAGCTGATTGGTTACCCGAAATTCACTTCAAAAATGTGCAATCCTTCTTCTTTATAATAATGAAGTCCCCATCCACTCGTTTCAGCTACCTTTAGAGCAATGGCTAATCCCAACCCCCAAGTATTGGGATTCCTGGATTGTTTGTAAAAACGGTTGAACAATTTATCCTTCTCAAATACTTTTCCTATTTCTTGCTTTTGCCCGGTATTGGCAATAATGAGCTTGTTTTCCATTATTTGAACGCTTACCATTCCATTCTCAATATTATGCAGAAAGGCGTTTTTAAGTAGGTTCTGTATCAGTATCTCCGTAAGCATAATATTTCCCTGCACTTTCAAACTATCTCGTGTTTCGGCTTTCACCGATATATTCAAGGCGGCTTTATGTTCTTCATAAAATTCCATGGATCGGCATAAAATTGTTTGAATATCAACCTGTTCCGAAAGGATAAACTGCCGGTTTTCGATTTTAGATAAGAGCAACAGAGTTTTACTCAGTTTTTTTAAGCGTTGTGTTGAACCGATAATGCCTTCAATAATTTCCGCCTGCTTCTTTGAAAGTTCAGCCTGCCCAATGAGTGCTTCCAGCCTTGACTGGATAATGGACAAGGGCGTTTGCATTTCATGTGAAGCGTTTTCAATAAATTGCTTTTGGCTTTGAAAGACTTCAGTATTTTTTCGGACCAGCTCATTCACAGCTTCATTCAGCATCCGGAACTCATCAATATTTGTAGATGGTAATTCGGGCATTTTCTCTTTATCAAAGCGCAAGAGCCGGAGCCTTTCGAGCATTTCAAAAAACGATTTCCATATTTTTTTGGAGATAATACGTTGGGTTAAGTAAAAAGAAAGCGCCAAGCCCATAAATAGGCTGCCGAGTGTAATGGCAATGGTACCTATCATTTCTCCCGCTTCCAGATGTGGCTTTATAATTTCCAGCCGGTAGTTATTATTGTGTAATTTCACATAAGCTGTAAGCTTTCGGTACTCATCAAACTCATCATCAACAGGCTCATAAATAAGAGTGTCAGTGTAGCTTTCATAGCTTTCCTGAAACACCTTCTTTTCAACAGGAAAAAAGGTAAAATCGTCTAGTGGGTTATCCTCTTTAAAAGGAGCTTCAGGATTTTCTTCTAGATAAGCTAGCAAGTTGACTTTGCGGTTGTTCAACACTTCATCTACATTTTGAAGTACATTCCAGCTAAGTACCAAATAAAACAATATCGAAAAAATCCCGAACAAGACGAGGAAATACAGCATTTGAAGGCGGGATGTGTAGGTAAGCAGCTTCATAAAGCCTGAATTTGATAACCTACCCCATAGATGTTATTTATTTCTACTTGTGCCCCGGCATCTTTCAGCTTTCGTTTGAGGTTCTTAATCTGAGAAAACAAAAAATCAAAACTCTGGGCCTCATCTACATAATCACCCCATACGTACTCTGCGAGCGCCATTTTAGAAATAATACGTTTATTATTGTTAATGAGGTGGATGAGTATAGCATATTCTTTTTTAGTAAATGAGATTGGCGTAGAAAAGTTATCTATTCTCACTAGGTATTGGCCTAGATCTATTACCATATTGGCAAAGCGGATAGGCTTATTGGTTTTAAACTGTTTCCTACGAATGACGGCTTTTATCCGGGCATTAAGTTCTGAAAAATAAAATGGTTTTATCAGGTAATCATCAGCTCCTAATTCGAGGCCAGTTAACTTATCATCTAGGGAATCTCTTGCAGAAAGAATAATAACACCATCAGTCTTATCTTCTTTTTTAAGAATTTCAAGAATTTCGAACCCACTGCCATCCGGTAAATTAATGTCTAGAATTAGACAGTCATAATCGTATAAATAAACACGTTCTTGGGCTGTTTGAAAGTTGCCTGCCGAATCATATAAATAGCCTTCTTTGGCCGCGAAATCCTCAAGGCTTTTTAACAGGTACGGTTCATCTTCTACAATCAGTAATTTCATAATAAATACAAATTAAGAAATTAATTCTGTAGAAATACTGGCTGAGCAATATCTTCTTCGCTTCAGTTCGATCTCAAAATCCATTGGCAAATAAAAAAATATGATCGGCAACCAAAACAATAACAGCTGAATCAAAGCCCCCAAAGTTTCTCAGTATAACGGACAAAAGTTTTTTAAAAGATAAATTTGGATTGGTGATAAATTTATGACCAAATACTTTGCTCTCAACGGCTTCCGGTAAATAGAAGCTAAAATGGAAAAAACAAAGGATTTTAAGGATATCAAATAGGTTAATTTTTATTAATAGGTTGATCAAAATTCCTAGACCTGAAATGATCCACCCAGTTTCGAAGAAATTCTGCGACAAATAAAGATATAAGCTATTTTAGAAGTAGTTTCTACTTTCTTCAGTATTTGAAAACAAAATTTGAACAAAAAACTTGAATCCGAATTGGTGACCTTGAAACAAGACTATTACAAAGTCTCTATTAATAAAGGTTTATAAATAAAAGGTACGGTCTGTTACCATTTCTGTTTTTTCATCGTTCAACTTTTCTCTTAAATTATCAATATCATTAGAAATTTTAGAATCAATTACTCGTGCATAGATCTGTGTAGTGGATAATTTGGTATGGCCTAAAAGCTTGGAAACTGTTTCTATGGGAACGCCATTAGCTAAAGTTATCGTTGTGGCAAAAGTATGCCTGGCGGTATGAAAACTCAGTTGTTTTTTTATTTTCACCTCTTTAGCTATTTCTTTTAAATACTGGTTGGTTTTCTGGTTGGAATAAACCGGTAGCAATTTTTCCGTTCCGTCTATTTTAGGATGAGTCTTATATCTTTTTAGAATTCGTTCCGCCTCTGCGAGTAATGGAACTCTCACAGCAGTATTCGTTTTACTCCTTCGGGTATAAATCCATTTATTGCCATCCACTCCAATTTGCAAATTGTTTTTATTTAAGGCTTTGGCATCAGCATAAGCCAGCCCGGTATAACAGGCAAAAACAAAAATATCCCGGTTAATAGTTAATACCGGTTTTTCAAACTCTTCGTTTTTGATCTTTTCCAGCTCGGTCTTGTTTAAATAAACCATATCCACCTGATCAAAGCGTAGCTTGAACCTTTTGGTGGGGTTCTTTTCAATCCAATCTAAATGTTCGGCCAGGCGCATTAGTTTTTTGAACCGCTCCATATGCTTCATTACTCCATTATTTTGAAGGCCCGGCAAAACACGTAAATAACTTTCAAATCCCAGGGTAAACTGGTAATCAATTTGCTTTAGATAAACATCTGAAGTATGATGCTGGGCTTTTAAATAATCTTTTAGGTAATTTTCCGTAGTCGTATAATTTTTCATGGTACCATATTTTAACACCTTATCCATCTTTTCTTTGTGATAGTTAATCAAATAGGTAAGCGTATAATGTTGCTGGTCACTACCCAGGTATCTAGCTTTGACTGTTTGTGTGGTTACCAGCAGTCCTTCTTTTAAAAGGCTATCATAGGTTTTATATAATTGCGCTTTGGTTTCATCAATCTTTTTATTGATCTGCCGACTTTCAGAAGTGTTACCGGTAAGTTTACTGGCTGATTGGTTCCACTTGTCTACCGGAATAGTTCGTTTTAAACTTATTTCTAATGATTTACCGTTAACGGTGATTCGGGCATAGAGGAGGGCTAAGGCTGGTTGCTTTTTCTTTTTGCGAATAAAAAAAGAAATGGAAAAGGTTTGACTGGTACGCATCGTTATGTTATTTTAATGAAACAATTAATTAAGGCGAAAGTCAAACTACCAATACGCAATTATGGAGTATCGGTAAGCTAAAAATACAAAAAAATAACTCACGATAAACTCACAAATTCCCAGTGAACTCACGGTGAACTCACATAAAATTTAACACTGTTTGTTAAAATTTGAGCAAAAAAGAAAGGGCAACTATATGAAAACCATATAATTACCCTTTAATTATGTTAAAATATAACTTGTTAAAGTCGGGGTGGCAGGATTCGAACCTGCGCCCTCCTGCTCCCAAAGCAGGCGCGATGACCGGGCTACGCTACACCCCGTTACACAATCATTATTTGCGATTGCGGGTGCAA
>MDTG01231757.1_pt1 | contig 10582 bp, 8 predicted proteins | sample 811421 | NCBI WGS metagenome assembly MDTG01 (sample SAMN05326645, study PRJNA326480) | marine metagenome | isolation source: seawater | place: Pacific Ocean: South East | collected 2011
GAAGATTGTAGTGTTAGGTTCGGGTCCTAATAGAATTGGTCAAGGAATTGAATTTGATTATTGTTGTGTTCATGGAGTTCTTGCTGCAAGTGAATGTGGTTATGAAACAATAATGATAAATTGTAATCCAGAGACAGTTTCAACTGATTTTGATATTTCAGACAAATTATACTTTGAACCAGTTTTTTGGGAGCATATATATGACATAATTAGACATGAAAAACCACTAGGTGTTATTGTACAACTTGGAGGTCAAACTGCTTTAAAGCTTGCTGAAAAATTGGATCGTTATAATATTAAAATAATTGGAACTGAATTCAAGTCTCTTGATCTTGCAGAGGATAGGGGGAGTTTCTCAAACCTTTTAAAAGAAAATAACATCCCTTATCCTGATTTTGGGGTAGCAACTAGTGCTAAAGAAGCTGTTGAGTTGTCATCTAAGTTAAATTTTCCAATTCTTGTTAGACCATCATATGTTCTGGGAGGTCAGGGAATGAAGATTGTCATAAACAAGGAGGAACTAGAAGAGCATGTAGTTGAATTACTTTCAAAAATTCCAAATAATAAACTTCTACTTGATCACTATTTAGATGGAGCAATAGAAGCTGAAGCAGATGCAATTTGTGATGGAGAAGATATCTACATAATTGGAATTATGGAACATATTGAACCATGTGGAATTCACTCTGGAGATTCAAATGCTACATTACCAGTATTTAATTTAGGTGAATTTACAGTTAAACAAATTAGAGAGCATACAAAGAAAATTGCTTTAGCACTAAATACAGTGGGACTTATAAATATTCAATTTGCAGTAAAAGATGACAAAGTTTATATAATTGAAGCTAATCCCAGAGCCTCTCGAACTGTACCATTTATATCAAAAGCTTATAAAGAGCCCTATGTTAATTTTGCTACTAAGGTAATGTTAGGTGAAAAAAAGATTAAAGATTTTGACTTTAAGCCTACATTAGATGGCTATGCCATTAAACAACCAGTATTCTCTTTTAATAAATTTCCTGATGTAAATAAACAGCTTGGTCCTGAAATGAAAAGTACAGGAGAAAGTATTCTATTTGTTGATGATCTTAACGATGATTCTTTCTTTGAACTATATTCTAGAAGAAAAATGTATTTAACAAAATAGTAGTCTATTTAATTTTAAGATCATCTAATATCATGATCTGCTTTTTCTTTTCATTTTCTGTCTTGATCTCCCTATTCATATTTCTAATTTTTTGTTGGTATATAATATCCGAGAATGTTTGACCTGAAATATGATCTAGTGCACGCTTGAAAAGTTTTTCATTTGTATCTCCAAGTATACCTAAATTTGATATACTCTCTAATAAAAGTATATCAGGGATTAATCCATCGTCGAAATCTGCAAAGCCAACTGAGTTTGCTGATTTAGTAACAATTGGTTGCATAGCATATTTATGATTTGGATTTACATCTCCTTCATCGTTTATGTAATCTTTAATTGTTATTGAACCTGAATTTTTTCCAACAGTATAGTCTCCAATATGAATTACATCTATATATGGATCCAAGTTATTTATAATTCCTTCGCTAGATGATGCACTGGATGATGTTGTTAACACATACAGTCTATTTAGATTTAGCGAATTTAATTGTGAGCCAGACTGAAGTTCAGATTGAAATCTTGTTATGAAGGCTTCTTGATCATCTTTATATCTCTCAGTTACTTTTGAATTAAAAACTCTTTGTGAGTATATTTCATTTGTAAATTGACCTGTTATTAATGATGCTAAGACAGTCTGAGTGTATGAACTACCTCCAGGATTATACCTGAGGTCCAGAACAAGTTCATCTATACTGTTATTCTTGAAATTTAAAAAAACTTGATTTAACTCTTGATTATAGTCTTTATTTTCTGATTCTAAATAACCCACAAATTGATTATACATAATATAACCAACTTTTTTATTCTCTAATTCAACTATTTTTTCGATAAATATAGGATTCTGAACTAAAACAGCTTTATTTAGATTAAAAGTGTTTCCATCATCATATAATCTAGCACAGTTATCAGTGTTGTCATAGTCGAGTGTTGCTGTCCCAACAGAATAAGAGCTGTCTTGACTATATAATAGACTTCTATAGTTATCTCTATTAAGTCTTGTATTATTGATGGTATTAAAAAACATTCCTCTAGTCATACCTTTAGTTTCCGCATCAGAATTTTTTTGGACATATTTTACGTACCCGAAAACATCAGAATTATTACATTCAACAAATAAACCAAACTCCATCCCATTAGATAATTCAACTCCTTGCAGTAAACCCTCAAGTTCTTCATAGTCATCTTGAATCCAACTAAATCTGTCATCTGGATGTTTTAGTGAGTTAAAAAAATCACTCGGTTCATCTTTATCAAGAAAAGCTTCATATGCTGCAGCATTATTTATCTTGGTATCTGATAAATTTGGGACGTATTCTTGCCAGTAATACCAATAGTTTAATCCTTCCCAAATAAAATCATTTATTTCAAGTTTTAAATCTCTCTCCTGATCTACTATATCTACTTCTTCCTCAAGTTCATCTGAACTATCTTTGCTACAACCTATTGAAATTATTAAAAATGATATTAGAAATATGTACAAATTTTTCATTTTAGACTCCTGTGTAGTTAAATGGTGAAATTTTTTTTAATTCATTTTTTAAGTTTGAATTAATTTCAAGTTTATCAATAAACAAATGTAAAGACTTCTTGGTAACTTTCTTATTACTTCTTGTAAGTTCTTTCATTATTTCGTAAGGATTATTAAAACCCTCTCTTCTTAGAATGGTCTGTACTGCTTCTGAAACCACTACCCAATTATCTTCTAAATCTTGATCGATTTTTTCCATATTCACATATATCTTTTCTAGCCCTTTCAATATAGATTTAAAAGAAATTAATGAGTGTCCAAAAGGGACACCTATATTTCTTAGGACAGTACTATCACTTAGATCTCTTTGTAATCTTGATTTGGTTAACTTATCTGAGAAAAAACTGAATGTTGAATTTGCAATACCAAGATTGCCTTCTGAATTTTCAAAGTCAATAGGATTTATTTTATGAGGCATTGCTGATGATCCAACTTCATTTTTTACAATTTTTTGTTTAAAATAATCATAAGAAATGTATGTCCATATATCTACACACATATCTAATAGTATATTATTAATCCTTCTACAATTATCACATAGAGCAGCAAAAGAATCGTAATGTTCTATTTGAGTAGTAGGATAAGAATAATTTAATTCAAGTTCTTTTTCAACAAAGTCTCTGCCAAATTTTTTCCAATTTAATTTTGGATAAGAAACTTTGTGCGCGTTAAAATTACCTACTGCACCTGAGAATTTTGCCGAATTAGGAATCTGTTTGATATATTTTAGCTGGTTTTCAAGTCTTGTTGAAAAAACTTTAAATTCTTTCCCTAATTTAGTCGGAGACGCAGGTTGTCCATGAGTCCTTGCAATTACTGTTATGTCTTTAAATTCATTACTTTTTTGATTAATAACTTCGATTAAGTGATTTAGCTCGGGAAAATATACTTTTTCAGTGAAATCCTTTATAGATAGTGGTATCGCAGTGTTATTAATATCTTGAGATGTCAGTCCAAAATGTATGAACTCCTTGAACTTACTTATTTTAAGTATTTCAAATTTTTCTTTTAAATAATATTCAACAGCCTTAACATCATGATTTGTTATTTTTTCGATCTCTTTAATTCTAAGTGCATCATTCATTTTGAAATTCAAGTATATATTTCGCAAATCCTTAAACTTTCCATGATCAAAATTTTTAAGCTCGGGAACTTCAAACTTACATAGAGAAATAAAATATTCAATTTCTACCTTTAGTCTATAATATATTAGTGCTTTCTCACTAAAGTATTTCTTCAGTATCTCTGTTTTTTCAAAGTATCTTCCATCAACTGGTGAAACTGAATTTAAATTGAACTCATTCATTCGACAAAGATAAGCTAACTGTTTAGTATATTAAAATTCAAGAAGCTTGTATTCATCGTAACACTCATTTATTGCTTCCATTATCTGCAAATCATTAGCTTGATTTATGAAGTTATTTGAAAAATTACAGCTTCTAAGAATTTCATCAATTTCTTTTTTTTCAACACCTAAAAGCTGAACAAGAACCTCACGATCAAACTTTGTAGATAAAAGGTTTTTTATTTCATTATCTTCTCTAATCAACCTTAACTTGTCCATATTATTAGATTTTCTTTTAAAAAGGTTATTAAGGAAATCTGCAGGATTGAAAATTGAGCCAATTACTTTGGACAAACCTGACCTTGACCTTCTTCCTGCTTCATAGCCAATATTTGGTAGGCCTACAATTTGATACCTATTTGAGGTATTTACAGGAGCATTTTTAACATCTATATCTAAATATCCTGTAAGTTGATAAGCTCTTACAATTATTTCTTCTAAAGCAAACGCTAATTCTGTAAGTTCAATGGTATTATCATCAAATTTAATAAGATCATTAGTCACAACAATTTTTATTGGCTTATACCCAATGTAAGAAAAATATAATGTGTCATTCACAACTGCTTCAATTTCAAACTCTCCACTTTCATTAGTAATTGAGCCTAAAACTTTATTTAAATTAAGAACGTGGACATTTTGAAGAGTTGATTTACTAGTCTCACTTTGTACTTTACCTTTAACCATCCTATTATTTTCTTGTGAAAAACTAAGACTTGAAATAAAAAGTGCAAGAAATATTATTATCTTTTTCATTGGGCTAATTGCTAAATTAGAAAGAATATATTATAATTAACTATGAATTATTATGCAGATGTAATACTTCCACTTCCAATTGAAGGAACTTTTACATACAATCTTACTGATGAGCAATATCAGAAAATAGAGATTGGACACAGAGTTGCTGTAAGTTTTGGTAAAAGAAAGATCTATACAGGCATTATAAAAAATATTCATAATGACAAACCCGCCCTATATGATACAAAACCTATTGATTTTATTTTTGATAAAAAAAAACTTGTTTCAGAGTTTCATTTAGATTTTTGGCAATGGATCTCAAAATATTATTTTACTCCTATTGGTGATGTTTTAAAAGCAGCAATTCCCTCTACATTTCTTCTTGAAAGTGACACTGTAATTGTTAAGAAGAAAATTGGTGAAAATTTAAAAAATAAGATGAATGATGATGAATTTCTAGTTTATGAGGCGCTTGATTTTAAAAGTATTAAAATAGACGAGGTATCTAATATTATTAACAAAAAAAATATTTATCCTTTAATTCAAGGAATGATTTTAAAAGGGTATATAGAATTTAATTTTGAAATTAATGAAAAATATACTCCTAAATTTTTAAAAGTAATATATCCAAATAAAAAATTAATTAGCGAAAAAAAAATTAAGAATTCACTTAATATACTCAATAAATCCCCGAAGCAAAGAGAACTATTTGTAAAAATTATTAGCTTTTTAAAATCAAATGAATATTTAATAGTTAAGGATTTAAAAAAAAGTATCAAGTTTTCAGATAGTACTTTAAAGAGTCTTGATGAAAAAGGTTATGTAAAACTTAAAAAAATTAAAATTGAAAGAAATACTAATCATAATAATGTCATACACAAAACAAACCAACTATCTGAAATACAAAATAATGCATTAAAAGAAATAAGATCCCAATTAAAAAAAAGAGAGGTAGTTCTATTAGAGGGAGTGACCTCCTCAGGTAAGACAGAGATTTATATAAAAATTATTGAGGATTATATAGAAAAGAATATGCAAGTGCTATATCTGTTACCTGAAATTTCATTAACAACCCAAATTATTCAAAAATTAGAAAGATATTTTGGAAATAAAATTTCTGTTTTTCATTCTAAATATTCCTTAAATGAGAGAACAGAGGTATGGAGAAATGTTCAGATAAATAGTGAAAAATCTAAACTAATTGTTGGTGCAAGGTCTTCCATATTTTTACCATTTGTTAATCTTGGATTAATCATAATTGATGAAGAACATGAAAATTCATATAAACAAAAGGAACCATCTCCCAGATATAATGCTAGAGATTCTGCTATATTTTTATCAAAAATAAATAATTCAAAAGTAATCCTTGGATCTGCTACACCCTCCTTGGAGTCAATGTTTAATGCAAGAAATAATAAATATGGTCATGTGAGATTAAAGGAAAGATATGGAAGGATTAAAATGCCTGAGATTGTAACTTTAGATATGAGAGTTGAAGAAAAGCATAATTACAGTTCTATTTTTTCTAAAAAATTAGTTTATGAAATAAATAAGGCTATTGATGATGGTAAACAAGTTATTCTGTTTAGGAATAGAAGAGGGTATTCTCCACAATGGATTTGTAGTTCATGTGAATATATAGTGATGTGCAATAATTGTGATGTCAGTTTAACATATCATTTATCATCAAACACCTTAAAGTGTCATTACTGTGGATTTTCTTCACCTGCAGTAAAAAAATGTTCATCTTGTGGGAATGAGACAATGAACCATAGAGGTGATGGTACTCAACAAATAGAAGAGGTAGTAAAAGAAATATTTCCAGAATTTAGGATAAAAAGAATGGACTGGGACACCACAAGAGGTAAGAAATCATTTGAAAAAATAATAAATTCATTTACAAATAAAGAACTAGATATCTTAATTGGAACACAAATGATAACAAAGGGATTGGATTTTGAAAATGTTAGTTTAGTTGGAGTACTAAATACAGATCACTTTTTAAATTTTCCAGATTTTAGAGCCCATGAAAAGGCCTTTCAAATTTTAACTCAAGTTGCAGGAAGATCAGGAAGATCAGGAAAAAGAGGTAAGGTTTTCTTACAAACATACCAGCCTGATCATCCAATAATAAAAAATGTAATTGAAAATAATTATGAGAACATGTATGAAAAACAATTAACTGAAAGAAAAGATTTTAAATATCCACCATACACTAGATTAATTAGACTTACACTAAAAGACAAAAGCTATGAAAAAATTAACAGCTCTGCTACTTGGTTAAACAAAATAATTAGAGAGAAATTTACTGGAATTGTTCTTGGTCCGGTTTATCCTGAAATTTCTAGAATAAAAAATAAATACAATAAAGAGTTTTTAATAAAATTGCGAGACCTTGATGAGATAAATTTCTTTAGATCAAAACTTCAATCCATATTAAAAAGTTTTGATTCTATTTCAAAATTTAGAAGTGTTAAAATTGTCGTAGATGTTGATCCTTACTAGTAATTACTTTAGATAAAATAAATTTGGCAAATTATATTTAATAACCTAATTTTGCGGGCTAACATTTAAGTATGAAAAACTACGAGACAGTATTTATACTCAATCCGGCTTTGTCTGAAGAACAAGTCCAGGGTGCCGTGGATAAATACGAAAAGTATTTAAAGTCTAATGGTGCTAAGGTTGTGAATAAAGAAGTTTGGGGTCTTAAAAAGTTAGCATATACTATTGATAAGAAAAACAGTGGATTTTATAATCTTATTGAGTATTCTGCTCCATCAAGCGTTGTATCTGCACTAGAACTTGATTTCTCAAGAGATGAGACTGTTATGAGATATTTAACTGTATCACTAGACAAGCATGCCATTGCTTGGGCAGAAAAAAGAAGAAATAGAAGTACTAAAAAAGCAAGTTAATCATGCCAGGAATAGAAGAACAATCAAAAATTAAAAATGAAGGAGAAATTAGATATCTCTCTCCTCTGGATATTAACACTTCAAAAGCAAAAAAATATTGTATGTTTAGAAAATCAGGTATAAAGTATGTTGATTATAAAGATCCTGACTTTCTAAGTAGATTCATCAACGAGCAGGGAAAGATATTACCTAGGAGACTTACTGGTACTTCTTTAAAATACCAGAGAAAAGTTTCTGTTGCTGTTAAAAGAGCTAGACATTTGGGGCTACTTCCTTACGTAGGAGATTTATTAAGATAATTATGGAAATAATTCTAAAAGAAGACGTTGCTAATGTTGGTTTTAAAGACGAATTAATCTCAGTCAAGGCTGGTTATGGAAGAAACTTTTTAATTCCCACTGGTAAGGCAATAATTGCTACTGAATCTGCAAAAAAAGTCCTTGCTGAAAATTTAAAACAAAAAGCTTTTAAAGAAAAATCAATTATTGATGCAGCTGAAAAAACCGCAAAAAAAATATCAAAATTAGATCTAAAAATATCCGTAAAAGTAGGTCCAGATGGTAAACTATTTGGATCAATTTCAAATGTTGACTTGGCTAGTAGTCTTACTAATAAAAAAATCGAAGTACAAAAAGAAAATATATCAATTCCTGGTAAATCAATTAAAAGAATTGGAATCTACCAAGCCAGAATAAGATTACATAGAGAAGTTTCTACTCAATTAAATTTTGAGCTTATTCCTGAAAAGAAATAATTTCATAACTTTATCGCTTACTTGATTATCAAAAAATTTTTGATGTCTCAAAAACATAATACACCAAAGGGTACAAGAGATTTTTCTTCTTTAGAATTAAAAAAGAGAGATTATCTATTAAAAATTTTGAAAAGTTGTTTTAAGTTATTCAATTTTCAAGAAATTCAAACACCTTCTTTTGAAAATTTATCTTTACTAATAGGAAAATATGGTGATGAAGAGAATAACTTGATTTTCAAAATACTGTCCTCAGGAGAAAAAATTAAAAATGCTGATTTAGATTCACTTAAAAAGAACAAACTTTCAAAGTTTTCAAATTCAATATCTGATAAGGCATTGAGATATGATCTAACTGTTCCTTTATCCAGGTTTGTATCGCAAAACCTAAATAATTTATCATTTCCGTTTAAAAGATTTCAAACTCAACTTGTTTGGAGAGCAGAGAGACCACAAAAAGGAAGATATAGAGAATTCCTCCAATGTGATATCGACATAATTGGAGAATCTAATTTTTTAAATGAAGTCGAATGCATAAAGGTATATGACAAAGTTTTCACAAATCTTAAAATGCCAAAAGTCAATTTAAGAATAAATAATCGACAAATTTTGGAGGGAATTTCTCAAATTATGAAATTAGATAGCCTGACTGAAATCACATCACTTCTAGATAAGACTGATAAAATTGGAATTGATGGAGTTATACAGGTATTGAAAGACAGAAATTATTCAAATAGTGCAATCAATGAACTTAAATCTTTACTCAGCATAACGGGATCCAATAAAGAAAAAATTAATAAAATCAGAGATTTGTTTAATTTAAAAAAGATCAATACCGATGGAATTGATTTGTTAGAAAAAGTAGTTGATACATCGCAGAAATTTAATTTAAGAAATATTGATATTGTTTTCGATATTTCATTAGCCAGAGGCCTAGGCTATTACACCGGAACAATTATTGAAGTTTCATCTCCTCAGGAGTTCAATGTTGGATCTATTGGTGGTGGTGGAAGATATGACAATTTAATTCAAAAAAATAATCCAAACTTGAGTGGTTTTGGAATATCATTTGGATTTGATAGAATTTTCATGATACTTGACGAACTAAACTTATTTCCTGAAAAAATTACTTTATCTAAATCATTTCTATTTATAAATTTTGATTTAAAAATTACAGATCAATTATTAGGTTACATAGATCAATTATTAGATAAAAATATTACATGTGATATATACCCTTCCTCTGCCAAGATTAAAAAACAGATGGATTACGCAAACCAAATAGGGGTAAATTATGTTGTCTTGATCGGTCAGGGAGAATTAAATAATAAGAAATTTAAGATTAAAGATATGACATCAGGTCAGGAAAAAACTTATAATTTAACTGATATTGTTAGTGAAATTGAAAAACTTAGTTAAAATAATTATACCATTTTTTAAAAGGTCTCTCAATTAAACTCATAAATTTAGAATTTTGAGTTTCATTCATATCAGTATCAACTCCATAAATAATTTTACTTTTATTTAACTCCATATAAGTTCCAAATATTCTGTCCCAAATGGAAAAAATATTACCATAGTTTGAGTCAGTGTATGGAAGTTCAAAGTGATGATGGACTTTATGCATATTTGGAGAGACAATTACATAGCTAAGAAGTTTATCAATCTTATCAGATATTTGGATATTAGCATGATTAAATTGAGATGCTATTACAGATAATGATTGATACATTAGGACAATGCCAATTGGAGCTCCAGATATAAAGATTGCCAACAGTGTGAATGAAAATCTAATAACACTTTCAAGTGGATGATGTCTATTAGCTGTTGTGGTATCTACTTTGTTATCAGTGTGATGTACTATATGGATATACCATAATAATTTAACTTTATGCTGAACAAAATGTGGTAAATAAGCACCAACAAGGTCTAAAATTAAAATTCCAAGAATAATGCTAATTAAGGTTGGTAAACTTATTAAATGTAATACTCCAAAGCTATTTTGATTTGTCCAATCTGAAGCAAATACTAGCATATATGCTAATAAAAAGTTAACAACTATAGTTGTTAGTGTAAGCAAAAAATTTGGAATTGAATGTCTCCATTTTTTGTAATTAAGATATTTAAATGGGACAACACCCTCAATGAACCAAAAAAA
>MDTG01244828.1_pt1 | contig 10582 bp, 7 predicted proteins | sample 811421 | NCBI WGS metagenome assembly MDTG01 (sample SAMN05326645, study PRJNA326480) | marine metagenome | isolation source: seawater | place: Pacific Ocean: South East | collected 2011
ATATTTTCTAAATTTTTTAATTTTTTATAGTGTATTTTATTTTTATCAAAATGGACTTAAAGCAAAAAACAAAAATTTGTTTATGTTCGTATTTCTATTTTTTTTATTATTGATCAATCTTCCCTCACAATTTAATTCTTATATGGGAATAGGAAAGTTGTTTCTTAATGGAATTGCAGGATTTGGTAATTTTGGGTTTCGAACATTTGCCCCTGCAAGTTTTGATTTATTAATTTTTTATCCACTTGCAATGTTAAAGCAAAATAAAATAAGGGAGTTTATAATTACAGGAGCTATCTTATCTTTGTTCCATTATTATTTATTTTTAATTTTGACAATAACTTTTGTTGCATATTTATCCTATAAATCTCAAAAGAATTATTTAACTTTATCAATATTTTTTTCACTGTTAGTTTTTGTATTATTAGATCAAATTGAAATATTTCAGTATATAGGTGAAGTAATTACAGGATTGAAAAAAAACTATTTTGTAAACGTTAATTTAATTCCAGTAATTTCAGTTGGTACATTAATCAATTCGGGTACAGATAGTAACTTTATATATTATTTTGATTATGAAAATCTAACATTTTATAAGCCGACTTATATAACTTCTAACTTTTCACCTACATTAGGAGTATTTAATGGCGAGGCATCTATTCCTTTAGAGAAAATTATTTTTTTCATTCTGTCTATATATATTTTAAAAAAGGAAAAAAATAAATTAATTTTTAATTTTGTTATTTACTATTTTTTAACTTATTTAATTTCTAGTATCTTATTCTCATTAAATATATTTGCTTTTCAAGGCTTTATCTACCCATGGAGAATTAATCTATTTCTGTCAATTATCTGTTTTATGTCACTTTTATCATTTTTAAAATTTGAAATTAAAACTTATAAACTTATAAACTTACTTTTGTTAGTGACAGTTCCTTTGTCATTTTATATTTGGAGTTTTTACGCTAATTTAGATGTCGATTACAACAAGCATATTGCCTCTGATCTAAACAACATATCAATCGAAAGTAAAATCATTATGCCACTTAGTGAGACTAAGTATGCATTTGAATATAATCTGCCAAACTTTTATATTTCATATTTCCATCCCATTGATTGGTTTAATAAAGAGTTAATGAATGAGTATTTTATTAGATCTGAACATTACAAAAATATTTATGCATTTAACTCTTGTTTAGATATAAAAAATTATATTAGTACAAATAATCTAGATATTTCCTATGTATTTATTGAGCAAGATCAGATACTAGATAGTGAGAATTGTCAAAATTTGATATATTTATTTAGTGAAAATTAATTTTCATTAGCTATGTCTAGATTCTTATTTTCAATCCATTGAAATATTGAATAAAATTTCCACAATTCTCTTGTTTGGTAATAAAAATCATTTGAATTTTCGTACATTTTCAAAAACTTAGATATAATCTCGATATCATTTGAATATTTTCTTAATAATTCCAAAGCAGAGGTTTTGTCCCAATATTCAAAATCTGGTGAAAACCCTTTCTTTGATTGCTGAGTAAATTTTTTGCTAGTATATGCAGAAAGTAGATCTCTTAATTCAGATTTAGAGTGCGTGAAATATTTAAGCAAACTTTTTTTAACTTGATTGTTAAATGAATAATGTAATATTCTATCATCAAGGTAAGGAGGCCTAACTTCCAAACCGTTCAACATAGAGCCTATATCGGCCTTTGGCAAAATATTAGTTGATAAGTAAAAAGCTAAGTCTAATTTTTTCAAGTTATTATAAAAATCATTTTTCTGAATGTTTAGGCAGTCTATAAATTTTTCATAAATTAATTGTTGGCTCTGCTCTTCAATATTTACGTTTTGCCAAAAAAGTATTTGAGTATATATATCTTTATCTATAGTTTCAAAAAACTTGCGGTATTTATACAGTCTGTCGGAACCTTTTGTTGTTGATTGAGCCAAACTTTTTAATACACGATTACCAAATATTTTTTTCAAGATTTTGTTTTTTTGAATTATGGCTGCCCTATGCCATTCATAACCTAAAAACATTTCATCTGCACCATCACCACTTAGAACTGCTTTGGTGTGCCGAGAAACATTCTTATATAGGTAATAAGATGGAATGATACTTGGGTCGCCTACAGGTTCAGATGTTAAGTTTAGAAATTCTTTTATAATATCGTTGATTTCTTTTTGTTTAAATATTATTTGCTCATGTTGGAAATTTAGTTTATTTGCAATGTAGAAAGACTTTGACGATTCATCAAATTTTTCATTGTCAAATCCTAAACTAAATGTTCTTACATTTTTATTTAACTCATTTTTTGTTACCAATGCAAGAAGGCTAGAATCTATGCCACCACTTAATAGAATATCCACATCTGTATCAGCATCTAGATGGTCAGAAACTACATTTATAAAAGTATTTTTAAAATTAAAATTTTCATCATTATGATTAGTGTCTATAGTTTTACAATTCTCAACGCTAGTTGCTAATGATGAAATATCAAATATAAAACTACTACCGGGTTGAATTTTTTTTACTCCTAATAAAGGTTCTGAGTAGTTTGTAAATCCACCAAAATAAATATAGTTTTTTATTTCTTGTTCCGCAATTGTTCGAAATTTAAATTCTTTGTTTTTAAAAGTACTCAATTCAGAAGAAAATATTAGGGGGAAATCTTTTAATTGTGAATAATACAATGGTTTGATGCCGAATCTATCTCTAGATAGAAATATCTTCTTTTCTTTGTTTTTATAAAATGCATAAGCGTACATTCCGTTAAACATAGGTATAGATTCTGAATTAGATAAAATTTCCAGTATTAACCTAGTATCACTTTTTAAATTAGTTTCATTATATAGTTTTTTAAGTTCAGAAAAATTAAAAATTTCTCCATTATAAATTATTTGATTATTATCAGAGTTTTTCATTGGCATGTTGCCATCTTTTAAATCTCTTATTGAGAGTCGCGAAGAGCCTAAATGTAAATACTTATTTTCAACATTAATAATCTCGTAGCTTTGTTTATCTGGCCCACGATGTGATAATTCTAAAGTAAGTTTTTCTATTAATTCAGGTCTTTTTTGAGTAGAGACAAACCCAACTATACCGCACATTTCTTAATTATAACTGTTGAATATCAAACTATTGATTTATTATAAAAGATATGAATCAGGGATTATCTATTGTGATTCCAGCTTTAAACGAAGAGGAAAATATTCCAAAATTGCTGGAACAACTCGACCATTATTTTGTTAGCTATGAATACGAGATAATCTTAATTGATGATTTTAGTGACAAAAAACTAGAAGAAGTTTTAGATATTACTTTACATCCAAAGCTTACAATTTCAAGAAACACTTTTAGGCTAGGACAGTCGGACTCAATAATGAATGGAATCAAGCTTGCAAATTTTAATACAATTGGTTTGATAGATGGAGATGGACAAAATCCCCCTTCTGAATTAAAAAAATTATATGAAAGATATTTAAGTGAAAATAATAATGAAATTGCTGTGATTGGTAAAAGACTAAACAGAAAAGATTCACTATCAAAAAAGATACCATCTAATATTGCGAATTTTTTATTACGATTTTTAACTAAAACAAATAGTAAAGACTTAGGATGCAGCTTAAAAGTATTTTCAAAACACCTAATAACAGATATTGACTTTCAAGGAGATTTTCATCGTTTCCTAACGCCACTATTTGAGGTTAGAAATATTAAAACAATAGAAGTCGGAACCTACCATAACAAAAGAGAACATGGAAAATCTAACTATGGTATGAGAAGAATATTTCCAGTTCTAATTGACGGAATATTATTCTGGCTTACAAAAGGAGACACCAAGCCTTCTAAATATGTATTAGGAAATATAACATTGTTGTTTTTATCTATATCTATTTTTTCAATTTCTTGGGCTGTCTATCAAAAGATAGTCTTGAATGCATTTATCCACAGAAATCCGTTATTCATCATTGGTGTAATTTTTTTTATTGCTGCTCTACAATTTTTGAGTGTTATCATTTTAAAAAATAAGAACTAAAGCCTGTGTCATTACATAAGTACATACCTAGAGGAATTATTTATCATAAATTAAGCTATGATTTTAAAAATATTTTCCGAGTTTTATTTTCAAAATTAAATGATGAAAATATAATTAAAAAGTTTGAAAACAAATTTGCTGAATATAACAATAGTAAATTTTGTGTAGCATTTCCATTTGCACGAATGGGAATATACTACAGTTTAAAAATAAAAGATTATCCAAAAAATAGCGAAATAATAATGCCTCCTATAACAATTAAGGCAATCCTTGATGTTGTTCTTGAAACAGGTCTCAAGCCTATTTTTGTTGACATAAACGAAAAAGATTTCTCTTATAATCTTGAAGACCTTAAATCAAAAATAAATAAAAATACCAAATGTATTCTAATTAGTTATCTGTACGGTATTGTTCCAAATGTAGATGAAATAATTAAATTATGTAGGCAGAATAATTTGTACATATTAGAAGACTTTTCACAATGTCTAAATGGAAACCAGGATCAAATTAAAACAGGAAATTTTGGTGATGTTGGAATTTACAGCTCATCAACAACAAAAACATTAGATACGTATGGTGGAGGTTTATGTGTTACGAATAGCGAGCCTATATATAAAAGACTTTTAGAATACCAAAATAGTCAATCTAAAACCAATAGAGTAGTACTTTTGAAAAAAATAATTCAAGACTTTGTTAGAAATCTAGTAACAAACTTTTTATTTTTTAATTTAATGACGATTTGGTTATTAAAAATACTTGATGTTTTCAAAAAAAATAACACAGTAAAATATGTTGGTTCACGTTCAACCGAAAAAATGTCAAAATTTCCAGGTGAGTATTTTTATAAATTTTCTTCATTTCAAGCAAGAATTGGGCTTGAAACAATAAATGATGTAGACATCAATGATTCTAAAAGAATAGAAAATGTTGAATTTATCAATAAAAACACAAAGAGCATCGACATGTCTAATGATCAAAGTAAGAGGAATGTTTATTGGCAATATTTATTTATTTTTGATAAATATGATAATAAAAAAATCCTTGAAACATTTAAAAAAAATAAAGTTGATACAGCACAAACAAGCCTACCTTTATTGCCTTATATGGAAAATTATGAATTTAATCAAAAGACACCTGTTGCAAAAAAAATTCATGAAAATGGTTATTTTATACCTTCATACCACAGGCTAAGTCGCAAAGACTTACTAAGAATATCTTCAGCAGTTGATGATATCCTTGGTAAAGAATGTTAAGTCGAAAAAAAATACTTATTGTTGGTTCGGGTCCTTCTTCGCTGGCCTTTTTAAAAGCTATTTTTAAAAAACAAAAATGTGAAGTTGATTTAATAGATAGTTCTTCATACAAAATTTTTAAAGATCAAGAATGTGTATTTATAGACAAATTTGCAGGTTCCAGACTTCCTATCAGCCAAAAACAACCTGATAAAGATTTATTAATTTCTAATCATTTTGGTGGATTTTCTACTTTTTGGGGAGGAACTTTTGATGACCCTTCTGAGGAAATTTTAAACAAATATCACGATTTGGGTATAGATTTGAATGATGATTTAAAAGAAATTGATGGAATTATTCCACAAATTAACAGAGCAGACAATATTCAAGATAGTAATTTAAAATCTGGTGTTATAAAGACTGGAACATTTGACAAATTTACTAAACAAGGCTTCATAGTCAAAGATTCAAATATTGCTGTAAGTCAAAACACTATTAATCTTAAAAAACAAAATAATAAAAAATGTAATATATGCAAAGGATTTGAATGGTCATGTAAACCAGATACAATTTGGAATTCAGGATTATTCATAAGACAATTAATTGATGAAAAAAAAATAAATTATTTTGAAAATTCTACTTTAATAAGCTTTAAAGAGGCTGAAAACAAAGTTCTTTGTAAAGTTAATTTAGGAAATAATGTTGTTGAAAAAAAATATGACAAATTGATTATTGCTTGTGGCCCAGTTGGGACATCAAAAATATTTCTTAAGTCAAAAATATTTGAAGAAGTAATAATCAACTCCTCTGATCTTTTACAAATTCCATTTATTAAACTTTTCAAAAGTTACAAAAAGCAAGACTCATTTGCTGATTTATTTTCATATATCCAAATTGTAAAAAACATGGTTTATAGTCAAATTTATTTTTTTTCAAACCAAGTTTTATTATTGAGTAGCAACACTATATCTTTTACAAAGTTATTAAAGTTCGTTCCAAATCTTTTTCTTTCTTTATCTGGTGGAATTTTTATTTATCTTGATACAAAAGTTTCTTCAAAAATTAGATACACAATGACGAATGACAAACTTGTTTCCTCGAAAATTGATGGAGATCTTGAAAAAAAGAAAGCTATTTTAAAAGTATTAAAGAAAAAACATTTAAAAATAAATATATTGTTTTTTCCTTTTTTAAAAAAAGAGTATTTGTATGGTACAAGTTATCATTTAGGTGCTCAATTTCCGATAAGCTTAGTTTCAAAAAAATTTTCTAGTGATAGTTTAGGAAGAGTTGGAAACTGTAAGAATGTACATGTAGTTGATGCATCAGTTTTGCCTGATGTAAATATTGGTCCTGTTACAAAATTAATAATGGCTAACAGTTTTCGAATTGGAAAAGAATTGAATAAACAGTAATTTAATGGAAAATATAAAATTTAAAATTTTGGATAATAATGCTACGAGGGAGGATTTGCAGAGTTTAGCCACTTTACACAAAAAAATTTTAGATAATTCTTTGGTTGGGACTTTAAAAAATGGGCCACTTAGTAGTCTTTATTATTATTTAATTAAAAATAATTTATTGTATGTGGTCGTTGTTAAAAACGAGAAAAATAGAATAATCGGAAGTATATCTTGTTCATACGGTAGCTTACTTAGGAAAATTTTCAGACTTGATTTTATTAAAATCTTAAAAATTATTTTAATTGGTTTCATTTCGAATCCAATTGTATGGATTAAACACACTTATTTTAAAGTTATAACTTATTATGGAATTAAGAGCAAAGCCAATATAGTTTTTCTTTTTGTAGATGAAAACTATCAAAATCAGAGTATTGGAAATGAACTTTTATCATTTGCGATTAATAAGTTTGAAGAAAATATAACTCTTGATACAAATATAATTAACAAAAATGCAGTTAAATTTTATAAAAAAAACAATTTCATAATATTAAGAAAGAATAAAAAAAACATACTATTGAGATATAAGTAACTTTAATTCTCAAATAAGAATTCTTTCAACGAATTTAAATGTTTAGAAAAGTCTTTGTTGTTAAAATTAAAAATTATTTTGTTGGCACCTTTATTAATTTTTATTTTCATAAATCCATCATTATTTATAACTATAGAATTGATACCGTTTACTTTTGCACTCCAAGATTGATTGTAAATTTCATTAAAATATAGAAATTCATTTGAATTGTCTTCTGATGTCTCAATGTATATTTCAACGTGATTATTTCTATCAATAATAAATGGAATGACATACTCACCATTTGTAATTCCTAAATTTATTATGGGTTCATTTTTGTTATTTTTATATAAAAAATAATTATCAAGCTCTTTTATTTGAATCAAATTTTTGTGATTAATATTACAACCCTTTGGAACAATCACATATTCAATATTTAAATTAGATAAATTATCTAAATTAATATTATCGCCTTTAACATGGGTATAGTACCTACCTCCACTGTCTCCAGGAAAAGTATCAGATATTGATTTAAATTTATTGGCATAAAACTTATTAGGAAAGCTATCATACAGCCCAGCCCAGTACAAATTATCACTTACGTATAAAGTCGATAATTCTACCAGAGGAAGTTTAGTACTTGTGTTACATATCGAAAGTATTCGTGAATTTTTAATTGAAAAATCTTTTAATTCATTACCCAAACTTTTTAGTTGGACATAATTTTCGTGCAACTGGCTAGATCTTAATTGAGTTTCTACATTATAAAATACATTTACCCTTGTAAAGCTTGAAAGTATAATTGAAAATAAGATTACAAATCTAACAAACTTTCTGTTGTCTATTTTTAAGTAATAATCTAACTTGCAACATAAAAAAATAATTATTGAAAAAATAAGAAAAGGTGCAATTCTCTGCCAGTTAGAAATAAGGCTAAAGCCGGGGATATTATTTGAAATGATTTGTTGCAATGGATTATCAAAAGCAAAAAAACAAATTACCACAAAAAAGGATAATGAGTAACTCTCTAAATGTTTCTTATCAGTTTTAAGAAATAAAAAAATGATAATTATTGCACTTGAGATAAAAAGTTGGATATTAATATCAAAATCCCAAATTAATTCATTTTGATTAGTTAATATTCGGCTATTGAAAATATTTTTTAAATTTTCTAAATTTAAATATCGTGGATCTATTATTTTATTTCTATCTCCAACATTATTTATCAATTCAAAAAAAGGCAATACAAAGTAAAGGGAGATAAAGGTTCCAGAAATTATTGAGAAGATTGCACTTTTTAAATTGATAAGATTATTTATTTTAAAATATTTATAACTTGAAAAAATAATAATTATTAATGAGTAAATATATATATAAGACAAATTTTGTAAATGTGACCCAGCTGAACAAATGTAAAAAGATATACATATTATAAAAAAAGATAATTTTTTATTTATATTTGAAATAATCAAACCAAAATTTAGCATAGAAAAACTTAATAAAAATGCAGGATAATGAATAAATGGAGACCATGTAATCACTTGATTGCATGTCAAAAAAATAAAACTACCAATAATCGCCACAAGGTTAGAAAATCCTAATCTTTCTAAAAACATACTTAAAAAAAACATTGATAAAATTATGTGAAAAAAGAAATATAAATTTGTTGCGAATGTGACAGACGGTGAGTAGAAGAATATCAACTCTCTTACAAAATAGTTTGTTCCAGTCAGACCTTCTAGAACAATTCCAGCACCCACAAAAGGGTTCCAAGATAAAAAAGATCCAAATTCTTGAACTTGATTAAATTGAAAAATACTTAAAGGGTATTGATATTGATAAATATCAATATCTGTGAACATCTCATTAATTGATAATTTTTTTACTATTAAATTTGAATATGCGACTAAGCACATTGATGTTGAAGAAATTATAAATGCTGGTATTTTTGTTAAATTTGTTGTTACATAAAAAACAATAATCAGACATATTGATATTAAGAAAATGACTACTAGATAGTTCAAGTTATCAAAACCGCTTACATGAGTTCGGTATAAATTGAAAGAGTACAATGTAATAGCTAAAAGCACTAAGGCAAAATTAGAAACTAAAAACCTTGGAATAAAAATAGGCATGTTGTACTTTGATCCTGGCTTGTATATTAGACTTGTAAATAGGGAGAAACGCTTTTTTATATTATTTAACATTGATAGTTATTTCATATATTGTTGCATGATTTTAATCTAGCAGTTTAGTTCTATTAATTTAAAATATAATACCTATGTGTTAATAAATAAATAAAGAGGAAATTAAGTTATGAATGGAAAAATTGAATTTGGATTGATCGGTTATGGATATTGGGGAAAAAATATTGCAAGAAATATTTATGAAAATAAAGATTGCAATTTAAACATAATTTCAGATTTAAACGAATCAAATTTAAACTATGCAAGTAAAAAATTTCCGCAAACAAAAACAACTCTAATTTCTGACAACGTTTTTAAAAATTCCTCAATAGACATCATTGGTATTTTTACGCCTCCACAAACTCACTACGAGCTTATCATGAAAGCTCTTGAGTATGAAAAACACGTTATGGTTACAAAACCATTGTGTCTTAGTGTTGTAGAAGCAGAAAAAATAAAAGCAACTTCTGAAAAAAAACAGCTTCAGGTTTTTCTTGATGATACTTTTTTATTTAGTGGTCCAATCGCTTTTTTGAAAAAATATTTTAAAGAGGAAAGCTTCGGAGACCTTGTTTTTATTCAGTCTTCAAGAATTAATTTGGGATTAATTCAGGATGATTGCAATGTCATATGGGATTTAGGACCACACGATATCGGAATATTAAATTATATTTTAGATGCTGTGCCAATCAAGGTACGAGCATCGGGATTCAACCCATTTGAGGATATCTATAATTTCGCATGTCACAGTAATTGTGATTTAGTGTATGAAAATAATTTATTCGCTTCTATAACACTTAGCTGGCTTTCTTCAATAAAAACAAGAAGAATGATTTTTGGAGGGACTAAAGAAACTGTTATATATGACCATCTTGATAATGATCAACAAATAAAAATATTTAAACAAAGCATACTTCCTAGCGAAATAGATGCAAGCACTCAATTTGAGTATTCAGTTGGAGAAACAGTTTTACCTATAATTGATAATATTGAGCCACTTAAAAAAGAGATAGAAGAAGTCGTACTTTCTTTAAAAACAAATGCAAAATTTGTTTCAGATGTCGATCATGCAATAAAAACAATTAAAGTCATTGAGTCACTTCAGCTATCATTGATGTCAAATAGTGAGTTTATAGATACATGATTA
>MDTG01096680.1_pt1 | contig 10581 bp, 14 predicted proteins | sample 811421 | NCBI WGS metagenome assembly MDTG01 (sample SAMN05326645, study PRJNA326480) | marine metagenome | isolation source: seawater | place: Pacific Ocean: South East | collected 2011
TACAATTTGGTAACACTCTCCCCATAGTTAAACTGGATATAACAAGACCCTCCTAAGGTTTAGTTCCTGGTTCGAGTCCGGGTGGGGAGGGAAAAGTCAAGAGTTGAATCAATGTTTAAAACAAATATTGTCTGTTAGTTAAGTTTTAACCCCCCCCATTTTAACCCCCAGAGAAAGCAAAAATAACTCAATTCTTTGTTATGATTAAGATATGAAAGATTTTAAGTAGAGTGAATAATATGGGATTTTTTGAAAACTTATTCGGTAATGATAAAACTGAAAGAGCACAAGAAGCATATGATAATCTAGTTTTAACGATGGAGCTTTTTAAGGCTGGACTAGCGATATCAATTACTTTAAATAATAATACATATGAAGGTTTAAGGAGTAGAAAAATTATTGCTGCATTTGCATTTGGAGTTTTACAACCACTAACTGAAAATAAATTAATAGCAAAAAACAAAGACGAAGAAGCATTTATAATAATGGATATTATAAAAACTTTCATTAAAGCGGGGGGATGCTCCCCAATATCTACACGAACGCTCACAGATGAAGATTTAGAGAATGACAAACAATTTGCTACTGAAATTATTGATTGGTTTGGAAGAAATTTTCAAGAACCTTTGTTTGCTGAATTAACTGCTATGGGTAGAATTTCAGCAATTAAAGTTGCTAATGGAGAAGAGTGGAACAAATCAATTCTTTATGAGCTTATTAATGATGATATATATAATCCATTAGTTAATGAATAAAATACTTCCCATAAGTGAGTATATAGTCTAACGACGCCTGCAACGAAGATTACCAGCGCCATAATCTCTCCCGGAATTACCAATAACGCTTTGAAAAACTGCTCCATCTTTTTTTCTATACGTCAGCGTGATTCTCTCTCCACGACGGCCTACTATTATACTATCGTTTTCTTCAACTATTTCTGCTGCGTAGCTAGTAAAAGCATTTTCATAGATAATTTGGTGTTGACCAACAAATACCTTACTCTGACCAGACTGACAAATCAAATCTATATCACCTCTTCCACATCCAGTCAAAATAACGACTAACATCACTATAAATATTTTATTCATATCTTAATTATAATCTTAACTTAGTCATGTTTATATATTTTATTGTAAAAATTTAATAGTGATTCCATATACTAAATTATTCATAAAATAGTGATATGATCATTGTATGAATAAAATAATTATTATTATACTGATGGTATTATTAATGCAGGGTTGTTTAGCAACTAGACCGAATATAGGAGTTTCAGCAACAGGAAATTATGCAGATACTACATCTCCTGGTATTAAATTAGCAGCAAAATGTATTCAATCAGGGGCAGATAATCTATATATTATTACATTGTGTGCTCTTGGTGGAGTACTTGCAGGCGCAGAAATATTAAATTCTTTTTATATAGCCGATTCTGACTATGATCTTCACTATGATGTTTTTATAACTCATTTGAATTCTGATAAAATATTTTCAGGTCCTTCGTATACTAATTGGTATAATAAGAATACCGGTAATAGCGGGATAATAAAATCCACTAGCGTATATTTCATAAATCCTGATGGGAAAACTACAGCTCGTGCAAGAGATATATCATCGATAAAATGTGTAGATTATAATGTCACTGTGGATATAACCCTTTTAGGGGGGTTCGCTGGTATTGATAGAAGAGTTGAATTTGGAGTGGCATGTCAATTACCAAACGGAAAGTGGATTGAAAAACCAAGATGGAATCCTTATACAGATAGATATGAATAAAATACTTCCCGCAATATTAACTGTTGTTTTAATCTAAATGTAGATTTTCTAGTAGGTGAACCTGCAAGATTCTCCGTCTAGTCTAGAGATTTCGTGATCATTATAAATGTTCGGTATAAATCTCCTTCTGGTACCGTTAATACCTCTGAAACTTCATAACCTTTTATTTCTATATCTACCATATTTTTAGCTTGGGATTCAAATTCAGATGAGCTTACCAATTTATTCTCAATATACTTTTCCTCACTTATAGTTCTTTCATAAGTTTTAATATTACCTTTTATTTTATCTGCTAGTTCTGCTTTTGCATAAAGTGTCGCTTTCTTAACAGACATTTGATAATCTTCCGAGACTGCCGTTGCAGTGGCATATATTACTGATTCAGAAGTTAAAGGTTTTTTGAACCAATCAGGTGCAATTTTAGTTATATGCATGATTTTCTGATGGCTATTTTCAGGTATAAAGCTAGGATCTCCTGGTCCAGCGACACAAGAGACAAGAAAGGAGCTAATTATTAGAGCAATTATATTTTTCATAATTACTACCTTAACAATATTTTTAATCTTCTTCTACAAGCAATATTAGAAAATTAGAAGAAATATGGAGGTGATAAAATCATCCTTTGTTTTTCCATCCATAGAATTCCAAATACTAAGCCATTCCTCATCAGGTAATTGCTTTTCAACATCTATCTCAAGAGTTTCCCTATCGGCCTGTACTTCAGAGCAATTTATTAACTGAACATTAGTTACAAAACTATTAAAATTAGTATCGGCAAATTTTTTCATGGCATTAATTTTTGCATTTTTACATGCTTCATCCTCAGAAATATTTGTTCCATAAATATACTCGCCTTCAAGTCTATGCCATTCTTTGGTTTTAACACTTAAATCGACAATGCATTTTCTTTGCCTATTATCTATATCTATCGAGTATAGTTTATTTACTCTTGTTTCTTTTATATCGATGTTCGTAGTAACTTTAATCTCATCTTTATAAATACATTTCTGCTCAACTACAGTAGATTGGGTGACACTACAACCCGTAAGAAGAAAAGTAATTAAGGTTGTGGCAAGTAATTTATTCATATCTCAATCATAACAAGAATGTGTATATATCAAAAACAAATGATTGATATTGTTACTCTTTTAGTCATAATTAATACTAGAAAGTATATTTAAAGCTAAAGCTGTGTTGTGTGATTATGAGTGAAGAAAAAAATAAGAGCATGAAAGACTATGTAGAATCAGTCAAAGATTCAATAGATTCAGCTAAAAATTCAATAGATTCAGCTAAAAATTCAATTGAGACAAAAGCTGCTGAATTATACAATCATCCAATTGGACAACAAACACATACGCTCGGCCTAGTTTCTTTTATCATGGCTATTATTGGTATATTTTCGAGTTTTCTTTTTCCGTTTGCAATCCAAATTATTGGTATTATTTTAGGTCATGTTGCTAGCTCTGATATAAAAGCAAATCCCGGTAGATATAGTGGTGCTGGTCTGGTAACTGCAGGCTTAATCATAAATTATCTTTTTTTACTATTCGCTTTATTTGGATTTCTCCTTCTTATAAAAGGTCTAGGTAGTGTTTTTAACAGTGGTTTGCAAAACTTCTTTACATGAAAAATATATTTTCTTCTATATTTGCCTCTTCGACTGAACAATTATTCCATAGAGATATATTTCCAATATTTATAGTACATCTTGCGCTAACTGCTTTATTAGCTGGTACAATCACCTTTTATTTTTATAATTATATGGCGGCTTCTGCTGATGAAGGAGCGACATATTTATCAAACTTGCTCTCTTATGAGGGTTTTTTTTCAACAATAGCAAGCGTTCTAGTACTCGTATTAAGCTGGTTGATGTTCACATCTATACTAATTCCAATAAGTTCTATTACAGGTTTAATTTTTGAAGATGAAATAATGAAAAAAGTTCTTATTATTGGTAAATCAAATCTAGATCTTAATAGAAATCATATGAGTTTATTAAGTTTTTTATTTTTTGTATCAAAAAATTTATTCTTTTATCTATTTTTTAATCTTTTAGCACTTCCGTTTTATTTTTTACTACCCCCTCCTTTAAACATTTTAATTTTTATTGCCATAAATGGATATCTCTTGGGAGTCCAGGCATTTCATGGGATTATATTGAGCTATTATGATGAAGCTCAGATATATAGGAGTCTTTCAAAAAATAGAATTAATTTATTTATAATAGGTTCAATTCTCACTTCAGCCTTTTTAGTCCCTGTTTTGAATTTATTTGCTCCATTACTAACAATTCTTGCTCTAATAAATTACTTTATATTAGTAAATGATTGATGATGGATATATGATGTTACTTATGTTAAAAATAAATCTTATTTGTTAGTTAAGTATTAACCTCCAGCAATAGTAAAAATATCTCAATTTTTGTTATGATTATGATATGAATAAAATACTTCCGATAATATTAGTTATTTTTTTTTCAACCCAAATTATTGCCGATAATAAACCTGATAAAGGGAATAAACTGGGAAATTTTTCATTATATGATTTTGCACAGCCTGAAATAGAGAACTATCTGTCCATTGATCATGGTGCTGGGACACAAAATTGGGGAATAACTCAAGATCATAATGGGATTCTGTATTTTGCGAATAATCATGGTGTTCTCGTATTTAATGGAGAATCATGGAAAACAATTAGATTGCCAAATATGGCATCGAATAGATCGATTGTGTCAGATGATAAAGGAAACATCATATGGGGTGGTCGAGGAGATTTTGGTTATTTATCTAACAGTAACGGCTCAATTACTGCCATATCTTTAAAAGAGAAACTTGATATCAATTATAAATCTAATTCGATTGTTTATGATTCTATACAAAATTCTGATGGCTTAGTTTTCAGAACAAAAGAAAAAATTTTTTATATTAAACAAAATAATGTGCAACTAATTAATGCTCCAAAAGGAAAGAAATTCGGAGTAACAAGGCTGATCAATAATAAAATTTATGTAAACGTGGAAGGTGTCGGATTACACATCATTGTAAATGGTGATATCAAACCCGTGCCTTATGCTTCAGGTTTTAATACGAGAGAAAAGAATATTAATGGTTTTCATAAGAAAGATGAAGAATTTATTATATTTACTAGGAGAGATGGAGTATACAAAATCTCTAATAATATGGTATCCCCTATAACGATTAATCATAAAGTTCTTAAAAGTACTACTATCTATCGAACATATCAACTAAAGGATAAAAAAATAGCTCTAGCAACATACGATGGAGTTTTCATTTTAAATGACGAATATCAGGTTGTTGAACACTACAATGAGAGTAACGGATTAAATACCAATAATGTACGAAGTTTATATGAGGATAGAGAGGGTAATTTATGGGTAGGATTAAATAACGGCATTGCAAAAATTAAACGCAATATAAACATAAAGTTTTTTGATAGAAAATTCGCTAATATTGATTCTAAAGTTCTATCACATGAAATAATTGGCAATGATATTTTATTAGCAACATCAACTGGACTTAAAGTTAGCAAGACAGATGAAAATAAACTTAGCAAAATTTTTGTAGACAAGAATAATAACAATCTTAAATCACAGGTCTTTTCATTGCTAAAAGGTGACAAAGATATTTTTACTGGATCTAAAAAGGGTTTAGGTATAATTGATTCATCTGGTGATTACAGTAACTTTGTCTCATCCAATATAACCGGAACTGTTTTTTCTATTAAGCAGAGTAGAATTAACAAAAACTATATCCTTGTAGGTGCAAATAAGGGTTTCTTCATTATAAATAAAGATAATCCGAAGGATATTCTAAAAATTAATGAAATAAAATTCAAAGTTAACAGTTTTGTTGAGTCAGATGAATTGAAGACCATTTTTATTCGTGAACAAAATATAGGCATTCATGTACTTAAAATTGATAATTTTAAAGGTAATAATTATAAAATAAAACTGTTTAATAAAAATACTGGTTTTCCAGATCTGACATATATTAAACCTCTTATGATTAATAATAAAATTATCATTTCTACATTTGATGGTATATTTGAATATAAACCAGTATCAAATTCGTTTGTAAAGAATGATAAATTCATAAATATACCTTTGATATCAAAAAAAATTATTTCAAAAGTCGCTAAAATTTCAGATGATCAATATTTTTTTAATACAATAAGCTATGAAAATCAACAACGCAAACAACAGTTTTATATTGTTAACGGAAATGAAAATAAAGAGATATATCTAAATGAAATAAGACATCATAGATTTAACAAAATTAGTTCATGGAAAGACATGATTATTTTTTCTGGGAACGAAGGTGTTGTTTTTTTTGATTTTAATGAATTAGATATTAAATCTAAATCCAAAATTATATTATCAAAAATAAAAAATAATAATAATTTAGTTTATAACTCAGGTACATTGCAAGATTACAAGAATAAAACCTTTTTTATTAAAAATGTATATGATTATAAACAAAATAGTATTCAATTTAATGTATCTGTAACCAATTATAGATTTGAAAAAACTAATATATATAGATATAAACTAGTTGGTTTAGAAGATAAGTTTTCAGACTATGATAAACATGGCATTATTAGATATATTGGCCTACCACCAGGTAGCTATAACTTATTAGTTGAAACTAAAACTGCTGATGGTTCAATTATAAAAGATAATATATTTAGTTTTATAATAGAAAAGCCATGGTGGGAAAGTATATACTTTTATTTAACTCAAATTATAATATTTTCAATACTTCTATTTGCTATAGTATTCAGTAAAGAGAATTCATATTTTTCAAAATATACAACATCAATTATATTTGTGATAATTATAATAATGATAGAGTTTTTAACACTTAAAGTTGAGCCATTTGTGAATATGTTAAGTGATGGTGTTCCAGTATTTAAACTGCTAGCTAATATTCTAGTAGCAATTATATTGGAACCAATAAATAATCTTGTAAATAGAGTCATCCAAAAGACACGTAATAAAATACAAGTATAGTCTGATGTTATTGTTTAATATTTTTGAAGTTATTGTTAGATTATGAAATATCATATATCATCATAAATATGAACTGTATTAATTGTGGTGGAAAAGTAGTAAATGAAAAATGTCAGTATTGTGGGACTATTAACCCGACTACCTCAGAAACTAAATCACCAACAGTAGAGAAGATTAATAATGAAATACAAACAATCACCAATAAAATTGATGCCATTAAAAAAATGATAATGCCAGAGAGTTTAAAAAAAAATAAAATTAAAGAGCTTCAAGCAAGACTGGATGAGCTGAGTAATTAGTTACAAATATGTCGGAATCCAATGAAAATACTATTATCAAGCCTAATGATTATATAATTGTAGACTATGATCCATTTCTAGAAACTACAAAGTCATATTTTCCAACGTATGACCTGCTTATTGATGTAGCACATAATGTATCTAAGAATGGCAATTTATTCGTATCTTCGCAAATTAATCTAATGAGATATCAGGAGGCTTCTAAAAATAATATTGCAGATATTCTTATACTTCCAGTAACAACTGTTATTGGCCAAGGTGGAAGAAATGATGATAGCATCGTTGAAAAGATTTTCTTTAACTGTGATGGTGATATTTTGCAATTTACATCTGGTGCTGCATCTGCACAACTAGAACATGTTCAAGCTAAAAATAATATAGTAGATATTTTTAAGTTCTTACAAATAAATAAACATATAGGATATCCCTCTGAAGGGTCCCATATTGTTTATGATGTTGCTTTAAAACAATTAAAAAAAGACGACTTTATCATTGGTTCTGGAAATACAACAAACATTCTTCATTTACTTGCATGTGATGATAAAAAAGCAATAGAAAAAATATGTAAATGTAGTGAATTAGAGATGCGATTTACCATAAATGGTATTAATAAAGACTTAGATGATGATTTAGAACATAAATTTAAAACAATATTTCAAGCTTTTTATCATTCTGTTTATGATGATAAACTTTATCATGATAGTATTAATGAGATTGATAACTTCGTCGATAAAGAAAAGCGAATATCTCCATCTAAAATACAAAAAACTAGTTCTACTGCTAAAACAATAATAAGAGGGGCGCTATATTTCTTTCAATTTTTGTTTGTTATTTCTACCCTATCAGCATTATTTAACTTAGAAGGTGACGCCTTATTAGGTGGTATTTTTATGATAGTTGTTGTTGCTTTAGTATTGAAGAAAATATAATAATTACTTACAAAATTCTTATTTTATCAAGTATTATTTTAATCTCGTCTATGTTGTCACTATCTTCACATTGCCCGAGTGATTCGTATAGGCCAATTAATTTTTCCTGATTTAAGTTTTTAGAATGATCCATTTTGTATGAGATATAGTTTATAGTATCTAATATTTCACTGTTAATGTCGTTTCCAAGGTTTCTTTTATTAAGTTTTCTACATTGTTCTAGTAAATCTTTCTTGGATATTTTTATTTCTTGCGTAATCCCAGCTGTTTTGGAAGAGATGAATGATAGTATAATAATTAAACCTGTCATAGCAAAAATTATAACTTGTGAGACAGCATGAAAATTGTAAGAAACAATATCATATCTATAAGTGAACATCAGTAATAAACTACCAATAGAATAAAAAACTAGTACAACATTAATTGCGGGTAATATCCCCATATCAGAACCAGGTGTTCCATCAGAATATTTTTTAGAACCAGTAAAAAATGCAGCAGAGGCAAACCAATTAATGGAAAATAAAAACATAATCCATATAACTGAGAGCCAATATCCAGATTTTTCATCAGGGTTTTCAGGTGCAAGTAATAACCCAATCGTCAAGATTGAGAGGTTTATTAATATTAAAAGAGCGTATAAGAGTCTATTCATTAAAGTTCATCCAAGAGTTCCTTCTGCTTAGTTTCAAATTGCTTTTTTGTTATTAAGCCATCATCATATAGAGATTTTATTTCCTTAAGTTTATCTGATACAGACTTTTGATCTTTTGCAGATTCACTATCAATATTAATTTGTTGACCTATCTTTTGACCAGCTGGAAGACCTGCGCCTAGACCAAAACCTGCACCTAACATTGAACCAAGAGCATTATCTGAAGGGTTCTGTGCAGCTTCTGATAATATATCAAGAGATTTCAATTGTTGATAAGCCATATTCGTCTCAGCTTTTGAAAATTCCTTTGCCTCTAGTGTTTTTGTAAAGACATCTTGAATTTTTTTTAATTCATCTTCGGGAATGTTTATACTCTCTATGTTAAAATTAACTAGTTCCAAGCCATATTCAATAAGTACACTTTCTATTCCCTCTTTTGAGCTTTTTGAAACATCTTTTATTGCGGCAGCTATGTCTAATATTGATTTTTTGCCATTAACTATTCTAGAAGTAACCTCTTGAGTTAAGACTTGAATAATCTCACCTACAAAGTAACGGTATACTTCATTAGAGTCTTTCATTGACTGTGATCCTACAATTTGTGTTGTAAATGATCTTACATTATTGATCCTTATGCCCCACTTGCCAAAAGATCTTACGCTCACAGGGAATCCTAAATTAGGATCTAATACCGGTATAGGACTGGGAGTACCCCATTTTAAGTCTCTTTTAACAGTTGTATTTACAAACCAGACTTCTGCCGCAAATGGCGTCTTCTCATCAAACGGGTAATTTATAACTTTATCAAGCAGTGGTATGTTACCTGTTGAAAGTGTATGTGTACCAGAATCAAAAGTGTCTAAAGCCTGACCACCCTTAACAAAGACTGCTTGTTGCCCTTCATTTACTATTAACTGCGATCCAATTTTTATCTGATCTGAAGGATGTTTCCATACTAAAATAGAATCGTCTGGCGCCTCATACTTTATTATGTCAACTAAGTTCATAAAAATTTATTTTAGAACCAAGCGCACCTATTCACGACGTATTTTTGATGAAATTTCTGGTCATCTGTAAAAAGATAAATAAAAAATTCTATGAGAGCTATTATCGCAAATATGATATTTGGAATAAAAAGCAATATAAAGCCAAATAAGGCAAAAACAAGTATAATTATTCCAGCATTTGTATAACCCAAATAAAATTTATGTATACCAAGGCCTCCTAAGAATAAAGCTAATAGCGCAGCTACGATTTTAGACTTACCCTCAACATGATTTGGTTGATTTGGTTGATTTGATTGTGTAAGTTGATCATTCATAATAATATAAGTATATTGTTAATTAATAACCAATATATTATCATTATGACTATCTAGTCAAGCATAAAAATCTGTAAGATCAAGATCTGTGTAATAATATAAATTCATTCAAACGAATTAAACTCCCCACAAAGCAATAAAATAGCAAAAACAACTAAATTCCAGAGTATAATTAGAACTACTCTACTAGGATTATCATTAGACACGAGTGTATAATCAATCAGTATATAATGAATAATTAAACTAAGAGGAAATATGACTAATCAAGATTATGAAAAACTTATCAGTCAATGGCATAAAGATAGAAACTTGATAGATGGAAGCACGGATAAGGATCAATATTTGAAACTAATACAAGAAGCTGGTGAGTTATCCGATAGTCTCTGTAAAAATAAAGACATTAGAGATGATATTGGAGATATGATGGTAGTATTGATAAATATAATGGTTAGAAATAATTTAAGTATAAACGAATGTTTATCTGTTGCTTACAATGATATTAAAGACAGAAAAGGAAAAATGATTGACGGTGTTTTTGTTAAGGAAGGAGATGATTAGGTTTACCATACCAA
>MDTG01102241.1_pt1 | contig 10581 bp, 10 predicted proteins | sample 811421 | NCBI WGS metagenome assembly MDTG01 (sample SAMN05326645, study PRJNA326480) | marine metagenome | isolation source: seawater | place: Pacific Ocean: South East | collected 2011
AGCGTTGCTCAAAAATTTGGGATTCGCAGTATACCTACCATAATAATTTTTAAAAATGGCGCGGTTCAAGCACAGAAGCTTGGCGCAATATCAAAATCACAGCTTATTGAATTTATTAATACAAATATTTGAGAGAAATTAATTGGCTAACACAAAACCATCACAGAACCCACGTTCTAATAATCGTCCCGGTAGCAAAGGCGGTAAGGGCAACCAAAATCGTCGTCGTCGTCGTCGTCCTCAACAAAATGAATATCCTAATGATGATGAGAGCTCATTGGAAATAATTCCCGCTGATCAGCTTGAGGCCAGCAAAAGTGTTATGAATTTAACAGAGCTCAAAACCCGTCCAGCGACTGCTTTGGTTGAATTAGGAGAATCTTTAGGAGTTCAAAATCTTGCACGTTCTCGTAAACAGGACATAATTTTCGCAATCTTAAAAGCACATGCTAAGAGTGGTGAAAATATTTATGGTGACGGTGTTTTGGAAATTTTACAGGATGGATTTGGTTTTTTACGTTCATCAAATAGTTCCTATTTGGCTGGACCTGACGATATTTATGTTAGTCCAAGTCAGATTAGAAGATTTAATTTACGCACTGGAGATACCGTTTCTGGATTGATACGTCCACCTAAAGAGAGTGAGCGTTATTTTGCTTTGCTTAAGATTGGGCAAATTAATCATGATGCTCCAGAGAATACTAGAAGTAAGGTTTTATTTGAAAATTTAACACCTCTTTTTCCTAAGGCGCGTTTAACGCTAGAGCAAGGCAATGGAAGCACTGAAGATTTAACGGCGCGTATTATTGATATGGTTGCTCCAATAGGAAAAGGTCAGCGTGGACTTATAGTCTCGCCTCCAAAGGCCGGTAAAACAATGTTACTCCAAAACATTGCTTCTGCCATTGTTTCTAATAATCCAGAAGTTGATCTTATTGTTCTTCTAATTGACGAGCGACCAGAAGAAGTTACCGAAATGGAGCGAACTGTTCGTGGAGAGGTTCTTTCTTCAACATTTGATGAGCCCGCAAGCCGGCATGTTCAAGTTGCGGACATGGTGATCGAAAAAGCAAAGAGACTAGTTGAGCACAAGCGTGATGTTGTTATCCTTTTAGACTCAATTACTAGACTAGCAAGGGCATACAATACTGTTATTCCATCATCCGGAAAAGTACTGACTGGTGGTGTTGATGCAAATGCTTTACATAGGCCAAAGCGTTTCTTCGGCGCAGCGAGAAATGTGGAAGAGGGCGGCAGCTTAACTATTTTAGCAACAGCACTTGTTGATACTGGTTCAAAAATGGATGAAGTGATCTATGAGGAGTTTAAAGGAACAGGTAATATGGAGATACACTTAGACCGTCGTATAGCTGAAAAACGTACTTATCCAGCAATTAATATAAATCGTTCTGGAACTCGAAAAGAAGATTATCTAACTGATCCTGAAGAGCTTCAAAAAATGTGGGTCTTGAGAAAAGTTTTGCATCCTATGGATGAAATAGCTGCAATTGAGTTTTTATTGAATAAGTTACAAGATACAAAAACTAATACTCAATTCTTTGAAGCAATGAAGCGTTAAAAATATTTAGCATTTAATTAAATTGAAATATTTATTAAATTAAAATTTTAGTCATTACAAATAAATTTAATAGAGCCCGATTCAAGAGAATACTCTGCACCTACAACTTTGATTTTATCTTTCAAAATAAGTTCTTTTAAAATCGCAGATTCATTCTCAAGAGATTTTACTGAAGCTTTAATATTTGCTTGAACACATTTTTCAACAGTTAAACTATTTTTATCACCAGAATTATTCTCTAATTCTATTTCCAAAGCAGGACGAATATTATCAATTATACTGCGCAGATTTGGTGATGCACTTGAATTTTTTTTTGTTATCTCATCTATCGTTGCAATGACTGCTCCACAGTTACTATGTCCCAATACAACTATGAGATTAGCTCTAAGTACAGTTATAGCATACTCGATACTGCCAATTTGTGTTGAAGCCGCAATATTACCTGCAACTCTGATTACAAAAAGGTCGCCTATTCCACAATCAAATATCAGTTCAACCGGAACCCTTGAATCAGAGCAAGCAAGGATCACAGCAAAAGGTTTTTGCCCCGATGCTTGATTTAGATCGTGTTTGCGATTATTCAATACATCTTTACTTACTTCACCAGTTAAAAATCTTTTATTACCATGGTAAAGACGTTTTAAAGCTTCATCTGGACTTATCATTTTTTAACATTAACCTGAATTATGATTACTGGGCAATCCATCTGTGTAAACGAGCAATGGAACCCTTTGGAAAATACGTTTTATCTTGAGGGAGTTCTATATATCCATCAGTACCAGATAAAGACGAAAAGTCTCCAGAAGTATTGGTTTTAATTGGAATTGCATAGTTTTGACCATTTATACCAGATTTTAATCTAACAGGCTTAAACAGTGTTAATGACGGTTTAAAATAAATTTTCGACGTTAATTTTGCATATTCCGGTATGCTTTTTAAACTACCAGATGCGCATAACAGTGATTTCAAAACGTATTGTCTGCAGCAAATTAATGCTGATACAGGGTTTCCTGGAAGGGCAAATATTAATTGACCCTCAGGCCCTTTACCAAACCATAAAGGCTTTCCAGGACTCTGACTAACTTTGTGAAAAATCACTTTTACTCCAAGATTACGAAGAACCTGAGGAATATAATCTGCTTTGCCCATAGATACACCACCACTTAAAATAAGAACATTAGATTCTTTGAGGTGAATTGATAAACGTTCTTCAAGTTTAGATATATCATCAACAATGTGGTCATGTTTAATCTTCTTGTAGTTATGACTTTTAAGTAAAGACATAATAGCTGGTCCGTTAGACATTCTAATTTCATGTGGTTTTATTGGTTTACCTGGCTCAATAAGTTCATTACCAGTTGAAATAACCCTTATAATAGGATCTTTAGACACAACCACTTCTCGCTTTCCGCAGGAAGCGATAATTGCAATATCAAATGCAGAAATGCGTTTTCCAGGTTTTAATAATTGCTTATCTTTCGAGTGATCTGATGCCCTTGGATGAATAAATTGATTTTTTTGTAACTTATATTGATCGTTGATTTGAGCTATTTCATCAATAATTGACAATTTTTCAATTGGCACAATAGCATCAGAACCTTTTGGTAACGATGCACCAGTCATAATTTCAATACAGTTTCCACTTTTTAAAACTAATTTTTTATCACCAGCAGCTTGCATTGCTTGAATTGGAAATTTTAATTGACCTTGGCTGTAATCATTCCATGATATTGCTATTCCATCCATCATTACTCGATCAAAAGGTGGTTGATCTCTCTCAGCTTTTATAACTTCCCGCAATATACAGCCGGTCGCTTCATTAGTAAGAATGGATTCCGTAACAAAATTTTCTGTTGCAGCTAAAATTAACTCAAGTGCTTTTGACGCTTCTAGCATAAACCTACTGTTTTTTTTCTCGTGAAATTGCATGGTGTCCAATATCACGCCTATAAAAAACCTTATCCCAATAAATTTTATCAACAGCATCGTATGCATTTTTTGCTGCCAAAGTCACAGAATCCCCTAGGCCTACAACACAAAGCACGCGACCACCATCAGTTTTAATGCTTCCATTTTTTGAATTTGTGCCAGCATGAAATACTTTCTGAAATTTTGTATTTACTTGTTCAAGACCCTCGATAACCTCTCCTGTTTTATAATCCACTGGATATCCACCAGCCGCAAGAACAACACCTAGAGCGGCCCGAGCGTCCCACTCCACAGTCTCTTTGGATAAGGTACCATTTATGACAGATAAACAGATCAATGGGAGATCAGATTTGAAGCGCATTAATATTGGTTGAGTTTCTGGATCTCCTAATCGACAATTAAATTCAATTACCTTTGGAGTACCATCTGGCAATATCATCAACCCAGCATATAAAAATCCAAGATAGGGGTGTCCGTCAAGACGCATCCCATTCAAAGTCGGCTGAATAATTTCATTGATAATTTTTTGTTCAATTTTTTTGTTATTAATAGCAGGAGAATATGCACCCATTCCACCTGTATTGGGGCCAGTATCACCATCATTTTTTGCTTTGTGATCTTGTGATGTTGCTAATGGCAGAATTGTCTTGCCATCAGTAATAACAATAAAACTAATCTCTTCTCCTTCTAGATAATCTTCGATGACAATTTTTTTTCCAGCGTCACCAAAAGAATCACCTGAAAGCATCTGAATAGCAGCATTTTCAGCTTCTTCAATTGTCATTGCTACGATTACACCCTTGCCTGATGCTAAACCATCAGCTTTGATTACTATTGGAGCACCTTTATTTTTAATATATGCAATGGCTGAGTTAATATCCCTGAAGCTTTGAGAATCAGCTGTTGGAATCTTATGTCGCTTTAGAAAATCTTTTGTAAATACTTTAGAGCCTTCAAGCTGAGCTGCTGCAGCTGTAGGGCCAAAACAAGAGAGTCCACAAGAATTAAAGTGATCAACAATACCATTAACTAAAGGCGTTTCTGGCCCTACTATTGTTAAATCAATCTTTTCTTTATTTGCAAATTCAGATAATGCTTTAAAATTATCAACTTCAATATTTATATTTTTAACTTTTTCTTCAAGCTCTGTTCCTGCATTTCCAGGTGAAACAAAGACTTTTGTAACATCCTTAGATTGAGCACATTTCCATGCAAGAGCATGTTCACGGCCACCATTACCAATTATTAAAATTTTCATAAATTTCTCATAGGCATTTAATGCCTAAAATGACGTAAACCTGTAAATACCATTGCAATATCATTTTCATTTGCTGCTTGGATGACCTCATCATCTCGAACAGAGCCACCAGGTTGGATAATTGATGCTATTCCAGTTTTTGCTGCCTCATCAATTCCATCACGAAAAGGAAAGAAGGCATCTGATGCCATTACAGATCCCTTAATTTTCAAATTTTCGTCAGCTGCTTTGATTGCTGCAATTTTTGTACTGTAAACTCGGCTCATTTGGCCAGCTCCGATACCGATCGTAGCATTATCCTTACAGAAGATAATTGCATTTGATTTAACATATTTGACTACGGTCCATGCGAATAGCATGTCCCTAATCTGTTGTGGTGTAGGTGATTTATCAGTGACTATCTTAAAATCTTTCTCAGAAATATAAGCAATATCTGTTTCTTGAACGAGTAATCCACCTGAAATTTTTTGGTAATGATGATTATGAGTTTTATTTGATGACCATTCACCAGTTTCTAATAATCTTATATTCTTCTTCTGAGAAATTACATTTGCAGCATCATCATCTATTGAAGGAGCTACAATAACTTCAACAAACTGTTGATGAATTATATTTTCTGCGGTCTTAATATCTAATGGCCGATTAAAAGCAATAATTCCACCAAAAGCAGAAGTTGGGTCAGTTCTAAAAGCTCTCTTGTAGGCTTCTTGGATATCAGAAGAAACCGCTACGCCACAGGGGTTAGCATGTTTTACAATAACACAGGCAGGATCATTAAAGTTTTTCACGCATTCTAACGCTGCATCACTATCTGCAATATTATTATAAGACAGTGCTTTTCCCTGAAGCTGCTTTGCAGCCGCCAAGGTGCCATTTTCAGCCTGTTGATCAATATAAAAAGCTGCAGCTTGGTGTGGATTTTCACCATATCGTAAATTATCTGATAAGTTACCTGAATACAAAAATTTGGAATCGAATTCTTTTTCTTTTAAAGATTTTGATAAGTATTTTGTTATCGCAACATCATAACTGGCAGTATGAGCATATGCCTTGGCTGCAAGAGAGCGGCGTTTTTCAATGGTCAAGCTGTCTTTTTTTATTCCCTCAAGAATGTGATCGTAATCTTCAGGCTCAACAACTACGATAACATTATCATGATTTTTAGATGCGGCACGGATCATTGCGGGACCACCTATATCAATGTTTTCTATCGCATCACTTAATGTTGATTGTTTGTCCGCAATTGTTTCTTCAAAAGGATATAAATTTACTACTAGCAAATCGATTGGCTCAATGTCATGTTTCTTCATGATTGAGTCGTCTATACCTCGTCGTCCTAGAAGTCCGCCATGGATGGTGGGATGAAGTGTTTTTACACGACCATCCATAATTTCTGGAAAATTAGTTTTTTCTGATACTTCAATCACTTCTAGGCCAGCATTTCGAAGTATTTTTGCAGTACCACCTGTTGAAAGAATCTCAATATTTAATTCAACAAGTCCTTGTACAAATGGAAGTATATTATTTTTATTAGAAACACTTATCAGCGCTCTTCGAACATTAAACATCAAGCTCCCTAAAAATAAGTATTTAATTCAAAAATATTATTTTTGAATCAGAGAATAAGTTTTAAGTTTTTTTCTTAAAGTGCCTCGATTCAATCCCAAAATACCAGCTGCTTGACTTTGATTACCTTGCGTATAGTTCATTACAGCTTTAAATAGAGGTCTTTCAACTTCTCCAATTACGAGATCATAAAGATCACCTGGTCGATCTCCATTAAGCGAAGTGAAATATTGGTCTAGAGCATCTTCGGTATGTTTACAGAGTGGTTTTCTACTTTTCTTAGATACAAGCGAGTCTTCTTGATTTTTGGTTTTTATCACAATTATCTAATCCTGCATATATGCTTTATTTTAAAATAAAGTCTTATATTTATACCCCAATCAGAAAAAAATTATTTGATTGTAATAACTTCGTCGCCCTCTCTCTCGAAGAAGTCCTTAATCAACCTAATTTGTTCTGATGCTTTTTTAGCACATAAAATCTGATACCTAAAATTACTCGCTTTTTTTAAGCTATTGCAATACCAGGTTAAGTGCTTTCGAGCCACTCGAACCCCAGTCAATTCTCCATAGAACTGATGAAGTTCTTTTAAATGATCGAGCATGATATCACGCAATACAATTTTATCCAGTCGTGGTTTTTTTTCATTCGGGTTGATGTGATTTAGTAGATCACGGAAAATCCACGGCCGGCCTTGTGCACCACGCCCAATCATTAAGCCATCGCAGTTTGTTAGACGTAATACTTCAAGCGACTTCTCGACGGATGCTATATCACCATTAGCAAGAATAGGTATGCTCACCGCATCTTTGACTTGCGCAATAGTTTTAAATTCAGCTTCTCCTTTAAACCGACAAGAACGAGTTCTACCATGAATAGCAACGGAAGAAATTCCTGCATCTTCAGCAATTTTTGCTATTTTTACTGCATTACGATTTTTTGGATCCCAGCCTGTTCTTATTTTTAGGGTAACGGGCACATCAACAGATTTAACTACTTTAGTGAGAATAGATTTAACTAAATTTTCATCTTTTAGCAAAGCTGATCCTGCAAGTTTTCTACATACTTTTTTCGCCGGACATCCCATATTAATATCAATGATTTGTGCACCTCTTGATACACAGGCTACCGCTGCCTCAGCAAGCTTTTTCGGCTCTGATCCAGCAATTTGTACAACTATAGGTTCTGAGTCCATATCTAAATTTAGTCGAAAGCGAGACTTTGGTGACTTCCAAAGACTTATATCTGCCGTAGTCATTTCTGAGGTAGTCATTCCTGCACCAAAACGTCTGCAAATCAGCCTGAATGGGGCATCAGTTATTCCAGCCATTGGGGCCAAAACAATAGGATTTTTAATTGTATACTTACCTATTACTAAAGGTTTTAATTTCATTTGAAAATTTTCTTAATTAATTTTTTTTCCTAACAATAATGACCATGTTTGACCATCCTGTTTCTTTAAAATTGTAGAATTAAATTCAATACAATGCTTATAAGCCAATTTAACTTCATTTATTTGTTTGCTTAAGATTCCTGATAAAGCAAGCGATCCATTTTTGTTGAGCATAGAAGTAATAGATGGTGCCAAATCAATAAGTGGTTCAGCAAGTATATTCGCAACAATAAAATCGAATCCTTCATTAATGCTCTTCATACTACCAGTAATATTTAATTCCTTGTCGACTCTATTTTTAATAGCATTTTGTTGAGTTGCTATAATTGCTTGTGGATCTATATCAAAAGCTGTTGCCGATGAGCTACCAAGTTTAAGTGCTGCAATAGCTAAAATTCCTGATCCGCACCCAAAATCTAGAAATCTCTTACTCTCAAGTATCTGAGAATCAATCCACTCAAGACATAGTGCAGTTGTCGCATGAGTACCAGTTCCAAATGCAAGACCAGGATCTAGATATACTATAGTTTTATTTTCTTCTTGAGTTATATGTTCAGTTGGGTGCACCCAAAGGTGCTTTCCAAATTTCATGGGCTTAAAATCTTTTAACCACTCACGTTCCCAAATACGATCCTCAAGTGTTTCAAATTTAAAATTTATTAATTTTGATACGGATAATGCATTAGTAAGTGATTTTTTAAATTTTTTTTGATCTAGGTTATCAGGAAAGATTCCAGTGATGGATGATTCAGTCCATAATTTTGTTTCACCTAATTCACGTGCAAATACCGGATTATTACCAGCATTACTATATGTTATGGAGCATACGTTGAAATCTTTGAAAATTTTTTCGATTGCTTCAGAATCATTTTTGCCAAGGTTTATTGTAAATTTGCACCAAGGCATCTGAATCAAGCTCAGTGTTAACTTAAGCCAAGTCGTTTTTCAAGATAATGAATATCTAAGGCACCAGATTGAAACGCTGCATGCTGAAATATTTCTTGATGTAGTGGCACGTTAGTTTTTATTCCCTCAATAACAATTTCACTTAAAGCATTTTTCATTCTAGCAAAGGCTGTTTCTCTATTTTCACCATGCGCAACTAGTTTTCCAATCATAGAATCATAATAAGGAGGTACTTTATAACCGCTATACAGGTGACTTTCCATTCTTATTCCTGGGCCTCCTGGATTATGCATAAATGTCACCAGGCCTGGCGATGGCATGAAATTTTTTGGATCTTCTGCATTAATGCGGCACTCAATGGCATGACCGTTAATATTTACATCCTTTTGTGAGTAACTAAGCTTTTCTCCGCTAGCAATGCGAAGCTGTTCGCGCACAATATCGATGCCCGTAATCATTTCAGTCACAGGATGCTCAACTTGAAGGCGTGTATTCATTTCAATGAAGTAGAATTCACCATTTTCATACAAAAACTCAAAAGTTCCAGCACTTCGGTAGCCAATATCTTTGCAAGCTTGGGCGCATCTATCACCAATACGATTTCTTTGTTTCTCACTAATACCGGGTGCAGGCGCTTCTTCTATAACTTTTTGGTGACGGCGTTGCATTGAGCAGTCACGTTCCCCAAGATGAATTACATTGCCATGACTATCCATTAGGACCTGAAATTCAATATGTCTTGGGGTCTCAAGATATTTTTCCATATAGACTGCATCGTTATTAAATGCAGCTCGTGCCTCACCTTTAGTAAGTGATATAGCTGACAAAAGTGATGCTTCAGCATGAACTACACGCATTCCACGACCACCACCACCACCCGATGCTTTAATTATTATTGGATAGCCTATTTCCCTAGCAATACGTATATTTTCATCAGCATTGTCACTCAGCTCACCATCTGATCCGGGAACACAAGGAACTCCTGCTTTTCTCATTGCCGCTATAGCTGAGACTTTATCTCCCATTAATCTGATAGCATCTGCTTTTGGACCAATGAATGTAAAACCACTTGATTCAACACGTTCAGCAAAATCAGCGTTTTCTGAGAGAAAACCATAGCCTGGATGTATTCCGGTGGCATCTGTGACTTCAGCTGCACTTATAATTGCAGGCATATTCAAATAACTATCAATTGACTGTGCAGGACCAATACAAACAGTCTCATCAGCAAGAAGTACATGTTTGAGGTTATTATCTGCTTGAGAATGAACTGCAACAGTTTTAATCCCCATTTCGCGACAGGCGCGAAGAATCCTTAGAGCAATTTCACCACGGTTGGCTATTACGATTTTCTCAAGCATATTTTTCGTCTAATTGTTTTTTTGTTGATCAATAACAAACATTAATTGACCAAACTCAACAGGCTCGCCATTTTGAATTCGGATAGATTTAATAGTTCCTGAAACATCAGCCTCTATAGGGTTCATCATTTTCATGGCTTCAATAATGCAGAGTGTGTCACCTGTTTTTACATTATCGCCAACCTGAACAAAAGGCTCAGAGCCAGGAGATGATGCGGAATAATATGTACCCACCATAGGAGCGGTAACTTCAAAATTATTTTCATTATCATCTGAGGTAGCACTTGTTTCTACACTTGGGACAGAGCTGGTAGACGTCACTTTTTGAGCTACTGCAGCAGCCTCCACAGGAGTTTGAACAGGTGAGGTCGTAGTTTGAACTGCAGGGGAATGCCTACTGATACGCACTGAATCTTCACCTTCAGTAATTTCTATTTCTCCAACCCCTGAATCTTCAAGTAACTCAATGAGTTTTTTTACTTTTCTAATATCCATCATTTTCCTTAATCTATGCCAATGCTTTGACAGGCTGATCTTAAAGCTAACTCATAGCCGTAAGCCCCGAAACCAAAAAGACAATTTTCTGCTA
>MDTG01140881.1_pt1 | contig 10581 bp, 5 predicted proteins | sample 811421 | NCBI WGS metagenome assembly MDTG01 (sample SAMN05326645, study PRJNA326480) | marine metagenome | isolation source: seawater | place: Pacific Ocean: South East | collected 2011
ATGAACGATACATAAAGAAGCACTCATATGAGAAACTGATCCTACAGTTAGAAAAACAACTAAACAGACTAGAGACCGATGGGAAATAATTAATTTTGCGTATAAATTACGAACGACTCGTACATAGTATTTATCATCACTATTTGAGTATCTTAATCGTTGCAACGATTCTTTCGGGCTTCTCCGGATATTTTGCATCTAAACTCATAAGTAATATAAAAACGGACTTTGCCGATCTGCTTCCAGATGACTATATGAGCGTAAGGGAACTGAATCGGATAAAAGAGAGAGTCGGAGGGATAGGCCCCTTAATGGTCCTTATAACCAGTGATGATTTGGATAAAGCCGTGAATTTCATGCACGTCCTTGCCGATTCACTTAAATCAAGCCCACTAATTAGTTCGTTGAGTATTTACGATAGTAAAAAAGAAATACTAAAAAAAAATAAGCTTTTATATATGGACATCGAAGACCTAACTTTAATCCGTAAAAGATTAGATGCGCATGTCGAGTTAGAGAAACTAAAACGATCGCCCTTATATTTTTCATTCGAAGAAGAGGATACAACTTTAGACTTCTCTGACATTCAGTCAAAATACGAAGAAAAATCAGATTCAAAGAGTAAAGTTGATCAACGATTTAGCCAGTATATTCTTACCAAAGAAAAAAATGGTGTTATCTTAAAATTATACCCTGCCGGTGTGATTACTGATGTTGAATTTTCTCAACAGTTGCTTCAGTATTTAGACCGGACAATCGACACTATTAATCCGACAAATTATCACCCAAGTTTACGCTATTCTTATAAGGGACCATTTAAGAATAGCGCTAACCAAATTACAATAATCATGCAGGACCTCAGATCCACAGCTGTCTATAGCATACTCGGTGTTTTACTGCTTATTTCATTTTACTTCAGACAAGTTTTCGCTTCAATCTTTATCACAATTCCTCTTTTAATGGGACTTGCTTGGACTTTCGGAATTACATACTTCGTTATCGGAAGTCTTAATATGATCACAGTCGGTCTTTTTGCCATTCTCTTTGGCCTCGGTATTGATTTTGGCATACACATATTTGCGCGTTATCGTGAAGCTAGACGTAGAGGTACTGATGTGCTTGAGGCCCTTTCGGAAACTGTAGTACATACTGGAAGCGCTCTTACGACAACAGCTATAACGACTGCTATTGCTTTTTATTCGCTAATGCTAACAGACTTTAAGGGGTTTTCAGAATTTGGTTTTATTGTTGGAACTGGTATTTTGTTTTCGTTGGTTACTATGGTTCTAATTTGTCCTGCTTTCATCATGCTTGCCGACAGACTCAATATAATCAAACTCTCCACACACCAAACACCTGATTATTTGTTGCGTTTAGGCAAATATCCCTTGCCTCTTGCCACAATATTGGTTGGCACACTAATTGCCAGTTACTCAGTTTACCATTTAACTGAAATAGACTTTGAATACGATTTTAGCAAACTCAAACCAAGGCCTTTGATAAAACAGGACCAAGCAAGTCTTCCAGAATCGCTAAAAGAAAGTCGATCTCCTGCAATTATTCTTACAGAAAACTACACAGATGCTATGGAAGTCGTCGAAACCCTGAAGTCTATAAAACAAGCGAATGGGGATTCTTCCACAATCAAATCCATTAAAAGTGTTTACTCAGTGTTGCCCAAGCAACAAAAAGAAAAGTTAGAAATAGTAAATAAAATTCGCTCAATTTTAAATTCGAATGAATCACTATTCGATAAAGACCAGCAAAGCAAAGTGGACTCACTTCGTCCTTACCTAAATGTTGAAAGGTTGTCACTGTATGATTTGCCCGACGACTTAACAAATGAATTTAAAAGCAAGACAGGGGAAATACTAAGTTTTGTAGCCATCAATGCAGCGGTGCAGCTAAAAGACGGTAGAAATGCAATCAAATTTGCCAACGAAATTCGCGAAATCCGTACTCCCTCTGATAAAGTCTATTACGCATCAAGCTCCCATATAATTATCGCAGAAATGCTAAATGTCATGTTGAGAGATAGTAAAATAGCTGTCGTTTTAACGCTATTTGTAATCACGGCTGTCCTCATGATCGACCTTAGATCGTTGGCCGATACTTTGCTTGTCTTGACACCACTTTTAACTGCTTTAGTATGGATTACGGGGGTTATGTATGTATTCGAAATTAAGCTGAACCTCTACAATATGGTTGCATTTCCGACAGTGATAGGCATGGGTATCGATAATGGTGTTCATGTTTTTCACCGATACAAAGAGATAGGAAAAGGCTCACTACGTCTAGTATTACGAACTACCGGCTATGCTCTTCTGGCCACATCTTTAACTACAATGGTCGGTTTTTCAGGTCTTGTTCCCGCGCATCATCCAGCATTAACCTCAATTGGCATTCTTTCACTTATAGGATTGGGTTGTTGTTTCGTCACCTCAGTTACGATACTTCCGGCACTTCTACAAATCAGAGAAGATCGAGAAAAAAGTAACTAAGAATACGTTAAAATCTTTTGCTTGGTAACAATTGCGTCCCTGACAAATAGGGCTATATTCAACGAAAACGTGCCAGCGGAAAAGGTTCCACTGGCACAATTTTTGGAGCGAGAGACGAGACTCGAACTCGCGACAACCACGTTGGCAACGTGGGGCTCTACCAACTGAGCTACTCTCGCTAAATCTTTAATTTTTAAAAGGATCAATATACGTATGCTCAAGGATGTAGTCAAGCGATTCGTCATCGCATTAACGGGATTCTGTTTCGCTTGTGAACCGGACTTGGGATCTGATTCAATTCCCAATATACCCCTTATCTCCACAAAAGCTCGATGGCACAATAATCAAGGGGCTGTTTACATGGACCAACACAATTATACCCGTGGACGCCAAGAATTTGAGAAAGCCATCAAAATTGCATCCACATATGCTACAGCCTATGCTAACTTGGGCATTTCATTGTATAGTCTCGGCAAATATGATAGCGCAGCTACGGAACTTAATACAGCACTTACGTTTGATAAGGACCTCCTCACTGCACACTATACCCTCGGTTTGATCTATAACGCTCAAGGTAAGGAACATGAGAAGGCACTGTCCTCACTCGAATTCGTTGCAAAAAATGACCCTGATGATCCTCATGTGAGATACTACTTGGGACAAGTGCGGAGCAAGTTAGACCAAAGCGAAAAAGCAATCGCGGATTTCCGAGAAACGATTCGTCTAGATCCATTCAACGTATCCGCATACTACGGCTTGGCTAATATTCTTCGGAAATCGGGGAATGAATCTGATTGGCGGAAAACATTACAAAAATTCAATGAATTGAGCCAAGCTGGATTTCAAGGGGTAAGTTCGTCATATCAAGGTCAGGGTCGCTATGCCGAAGCAGTGACAGACATCGAGGGAGGCGATGCCAGAAACGAGGACCGCAACGGCCCTTTCATATTTGCAACACCACAATTTGTCCACGAAAAACCAGATTATGCGACCGCAATAGATATAGAAAATGATGGTTTCACGGATATAATAGCTGGTTCACCGATATCGGTGTATCACAAAGGGTTGTCAGAGAGTCAATCGATATTGCCACAAGTTAATGAAGGACTCCACGCCCTCTCGTCTGATTTCAACAATGATGGATTTCAAGACCTGATCGTATCTGGCAACGAGACTCATTATTTCCAAGCGTCTGAAGATGGCAAGTGGATACTCACGCAACTTTTACCATCAGGTCGTAAAAGTGTCAGTGCCGATATCGATCATGATGGAGATTTAGATCTGTTGCTGATGGGGCCGTCCAAAACACACCTTTTTGTAAACGACGGTTCAGGCGATTTATCCGACATCACGGAAAAGGCTGGCATACCGCCAGATTTAATCTTCCATCAAGTCGTTTTCAGCGATTTTGACAACGATAGAGATATAGATTTTTTCGCACTTGCAGACGGCTCTGTCAATCTTTATACAAATAATCGAGATGGCACATTCACGAATATTGCCGAAGAATTAGATTTGCCCGTTGCGGGTATTGATTACTTGTTAGTAGAAGATCCGAACCAAGACGGATTCATGGATTGCATAATGCTAAACGACAAAAATGAATTAATCTACCTCGAAAACGAAAATGGATTTGTTTTCACTGAAATACAAAGACTCAAGGATATCCAAGCTCATTCGATTGCGAGTAGTGATATAGATAGCGATGGAGACCTAGATTTATGGTGTCTTGAAGATTTTGAAGTAAAAACAATAGCATGGCATAGGGGTGCGTGGGAAAGCACTGAAGCGAGTATCGAACTAAAGCATTCTCCATCTCCTGTAGTGGCCTCCGATTTTGATCGCGATGGACGTACAGATTTATGGGCGGGGGGGACTTTTATCAGAAATATCACCGACAGTGGTAGTTGGATAAGAATTAATCTCACGGGACTAAATAGTAATCGTGACGCTATAGGAACAAAAGTTGAAGTAAAGACAGAAAATCGACTTCAGAAACGGGAACTTCGAAGTAACGATGCCAATAGCGAATTAGTTTTCGGATTAGCTTCTAGTGACTCCGTAGAATTCCTACGAATTCTATGGCCAGGAGGCGTCCGGCAGACTGAACTCGCGACCAACGGAAATCAAGAGATTAATATTAAAGAACTCGATAGAAAAGGTACTTCATGCCCGATACTATACGCCTGGGATGGCTCTGATTTTCGTTTTGTGACGGATATTTTGGGAGGAGCTATTATCGGCTACCAAACGGGCGCAGGCACGTTTAACTATCCAGATAGTGACGAATATGTTTCTTTAGGAGCAATAGAACCTCTTGACGGGAATTACACACTAAAAATCACTAACCAATTAGAAGAAGTCATCTATATCGATGCACTGGAACTCATAGCAGTCGACCACCCTAAGAATGTATCAGTCTACCCAAACGAACGCCTTCTTTCTTCACCGCCATATCCGGAATTCAAGCTTTATTCATTAGCCGATTTTCGCTCTCCGTCGAGAGCCGTCGACGATAATGGGAATTCACTTATCGATGCAATAAAAAAGATTGACGATAAGTGGTATGACCGATTTGAGGTGACCGATATACATGGCTACGCAGATACTCACTACATAGAGCTGGAATGGGAAGACCTGGGTTCAATAAAGAATCCTGTGCTAGTTGGCTATGGTTGGGTGGATTATGCTCACTCAACTTCAAACTGGTCTGCAAGTCAACGAGGGTTATCTTTATCCCCAAATAAGCTTGAAGTCGGGGACGGAAAAGGAGGATGGGAATTAGTGACTGCCGATATGGGTAACCCTGCAGGTTTACCAAAAAGTATGGTTTACGATTTAAATAATGTTTTCAGCCATAAAGACTACCGACTGCGGATCACAACTAATGCTGCCGTATATTGGGACCAGATTGTCATCTGCGAAAATATCGAAATAACATTACCTCAAAACAGACAAAGGCCTTCGAAAGCCGATCTCGTTTGGAGGGGCTACCCAAAACACTCACCGATAAACCAAACGTTTGCCTACCGATATCATTATGACCAACTCAACCTTGAAGCGCCTTGGGGTACGCACTCCGGTGCCTATACACGGTTAGGCCCAGTAACAGAAATAGTCCAGAAAACTGATAATCAGTTTGTTATAATGCGACATGGAGATGAATTAAGTGTAGAATTTCCAGAGTCATTGTTCCCAGAAATCGAAAAGAATTATGAACGTAACTTCCTCTTGCATGCAGTTGGTTTTGGCAAAGACATGGACTATCATTCAGCAAATTCTTTAAGTGTAGAACCGCTACCATTCCACGGAATGTCATCATACCCGTATCCGAAAACAGAACATTATCCACAAGATGATGCCAGCTTAGAATATCGACAAAAATACAACACAAGGCACCTAAAAGGTTACTATCGTTAAATTAAATAAGATTTCGGACTCAGGTTGTTAAATTTATGCTGAAGCGAATTTTACTATATACGACGTATTTCTTTTTGCTCTACATAGCTGGAATTACATTTATTTTAGGGATTTTCAGTAGTGATCTTCCCGACGTAGCTGCCTGGAACTTCGAACCCAAAAGGCTGACAAAGGTGTTTTCCAACAACGGGACGCATCTTCATAATTTTTTAGAAGAAAATAGAGAGATTATTACGTATGAAGAGCTTCCAAAAGCAATGCGAGACGCTATCATATCAATCGAGGATCAAAGATATTTCTCCCACTGGGGTATTGACATACGCCGTATTTTAGGTGCTGTCGTTGCAAATATTCAATCGATGAGTCCAACAGCACAAGGAGCCAGCACGATTACTCAACAATTAGCGCGTAATGTATTTGTTGAAGAAGTTGGTAACCAGCGAAGTAGCGATTCCTGGGAAGCCATCGCATCTACCTATGCTCGCAAAATAAGAGAGCAGATTACCTCAATATACATCGAACGTTTGTATACAAAACAAGAAATTCTGACAATGTATCTCAATAAGGTCTATTTTGGTCACGGGGCCCATGGTCTCAAAGCAGCAGCAGATTATTTCTTCGATAAACGCGTCCCAGACTTGTCTGTTGAAGAAAGTGCATTGTTGGCAGGACTACTTAAAGCTCCGAATGGCTATAGCCCAATACGAAAACCGAACCGGGCTTTCAAACGCCGCAACCAAGTGCTGTATAGTATGGTTCAAAATGGTAAACTCTCCAGACATTCGTATGACAGGCTTCGCAGAATCCCGATCAAAATCCGCACTCGTAATCAATTATCTACATATGGATCTGCCCCCTATTTCGTTGAACACGTTCGCCAGCAACTTCAAAAGGAACTTGGAAATACTCTTTATAGAGACGGTTATACAATCGAAACCACGTTAGATTCACGCCTACAAGATATTGCAGAAAAACATTATAAAAATGAAGTGGAAAGAGTTCAAACGAATGTCAATCGATATTTATCACAACAGGATTCTAGTACAGGATTGCCCGATTCAGCAGTGGTGCAGGCTGCTTTTATTGCTATGGACCCCCGTACTGGACAAATCTTAGCTTTAATTGGCGGTAAAGATTTCGCGAGTAGCAAATTTAACCGAGCTACCCAAGCAAAACGTCAACCAGGATCTTCTTTCAAACCCTTTGTGTATACTGCTGCGATAGATAACAATCGTTTTACAACTGAAATAATAGAGGATAACGCGATCACGTTATATGATCAGACAACTGGAGAATTCTGGGATCCAGAAAACTATGATAAAAAATTTTTAGGACCAATGACTCTTAGAGATGGCTTAAAACAGTCTCGTAATCTAATTGCTCTTCGACTAACCGATGATATTGGTCCGAACCTAATACGTAGATATGCGCGTAATATGGGAATAACAACAATGGTCAAAGCGATTCCGTCCATCGGCATAGGGACCAGCGAAGTAACGCTGATCGATATGGTAGCTGCCTACTCCGTATATCCGAATAAAGGAATTTATGTCGAACCTCACTGTATTTCTCGTATAACCGACAATGACGGCAACGAATTATTTAGAAAAATCTCTGGCAACAAACGTGAAGTTCTAAGACCAGCAGTCGCAGTCATAGTAACAGATATGATGAGGTCAGTCATGGATGAAACGGGCGGTACAGGTAGAGGAGCAAGAACACGTTATGGCTTCACGCCTGCAGCCGCTGGAAAGACAGGTACCACTAATGACTATACAGACGCATGGTTTATCGGATTTACGCCGCACTTAGTTGCAGGGGTTTGGGTGGGTATTGATAATCCTAGTCTACGCCTTTGGCCACGGCAAGCAGGTTCCTCAGCAGCTCTTCCTATGTGGGCATTCTTCATGAAAGAAGCTTATAGCGAAATTCCAAAATACCGAGATTTATCCAAAGCTGAATTCGATTATCCCGAAGAACTCGTTACAACACTGTCCATATGTCTGGAATCATATAAACTAGCTACTCGTTTTTGTCCAAACCAAGATCAAGACTTATTTATTAAAAGCGAATCTCGACCAGCGTTTTGTCCACTACATGGAGGTCAAAAAACCTCCTCCAGTCGATCTGTTCAACGTTTCTAGCTCTCATCACGTTTCATTATCATTCAAGTTTTTGACTGGTCGGTGCACGTCTTTGTCTTTTTAAATTATATTCTTGGATACGGCTATTTGCCTTCTCAATATTTTTCTCTAAAGTAGAGACTTCATCTTTGAGTTTCCCCAGTTCTTTATCAACTAACTCTATTGTAGCCTCCTCTACCTTAAAATCTTCTTCGGATTGTCCGATATCCAAGTGGGCCTTTTGGACCATCGGACGCAAAAGAGTAGTTGCATTAAAATAATCGATAATCACCCAAATAAGAATTACCGCTGCCCCCACACTAATAGTCATATATACCCATATCATACTAACCTCATTCGATAGAAACGCTGTGCATGATCTTCGTTATCTTAGCAGCAAAAGCAGGTTCCATATAGCCCATTATCTTTCCCATTTGTTGCGGTTTAAGCATTTTCATTAAAGTCGCCACGCTCGTATCATTTAAAACAGTCGATTCCTGAAGTATTTCTGCGGCACGGGCGGCTTTGATTTTTTCATAAAACTTAGCTAAACCTTGCATTCGTTCCCGACTCTCGCGAGCAGAGACGGAATCAGCGACTAAACCCAATTGGGATTTTACGCGTTGGAGACTATCTTTTTCTGAGTCAAGCATCATCATTCTTTTCGCAAGACTTTCCTGATGTGCTTCCGCCTGTTCAGTTAATCTCTTGTAATCAGATCTATATTTTTCCATCTGGCTAGCCAATTCAGAAAACTTATCCTCTCTTACTTTGTAATCAGAAAAGACATCAACAGAATCAGACCGACCATAAACGAAATCTCTTAATTCTTCTGGAGTATTTATAGTTTTCGTAAAAAATAACATAGCAATCAGTGCAGCCGCAAAAGATAAAAACATTCCGACTATGAGTATTACGCTAAGAATATACTTCATATTTCCACTTCCGAAGCAGTAACCTTTTCAAGTCACAAAATGAAAAAAATATAAATCAAACCACCTATAATTCCTGCAGAAAGTCCACGCTCTACAATCTTATTATCGGACTCTATTACGGTCTGCTTTATTGAATTTCCGCCGCCGTAAACTTCAATTTGCCTAGTAGAAACGTGGTCAAAATCGTAAGCCCGAATTCGCCGTTGCCAACGAACTACTCCTTCGTTGTCTTGAAAACGCATTAACGCATCTACAAATACCTCTCGTTTTGCTTTTGGGTCGAAAAAACTCAACCAACGTGTTTTTTTTAAATAATTTACGCGTGACGAGACTAAACGGTAATAGACCGTAGCAAATGCAGTTCCATCGTCGGGAGGACGAACTAATAGATCGTAACCTTTTTTTCGCAACTCGCTACTAATAACGTCTTCGACAACCCAATTAGACTCATTATCTCCTTCAGCCTTAAGAAAAATTGGTTGGTTGAATATTAAAGGTAAACCTTGCATCTGCGAACTAACTCCGCCACGAACTGCTTTTGAAAATAATTGTAAGTCTGTCGGGGAACTATCGTCGAAATACTCCATGATTTTTTGATCCCATACCGCTACAACAGTCAGAGTTCCCGATAAAGGCACCGCTCCTCTTTCGCCTCCCGGATAAGCCATTGATTCCCATAAAAAGGGCCCAGGCCTTTGGGCTACAAGGTTGAGCGAAACTTCAATTTGATCTCCAGGCTCTAAGACCTCTACGCTATTGATAACGACAAATCGGCCATTTTCGTTAGTTTCGATAACTGCACCCGAATATCCATCCTTAATCGAAACATCAGAAAAAGATTGATGTACCTTTAAAACCAATGAAGATAGAGGCATGGAAACATTTCCATCATTAAACCACCTACACTTAATCTCACTCCGTTTCCCGACGACCAAAACATCACTAACAATAGCAACACGAGGAAGCGGATCAATCCGAATATTTTGATCAGATAAAAACACATCCGGCAAACCTTCAAGACTTACTACTGAACGAATTTGCAAATCACCTACAACCGTGGGATCCACTTTTACTTCTTTCAGAAATTCTGTATTTTCGTCAATCGCCCACTTGCGATCAGTTTGCAAAACCGGAGTATCAACCAATTTTATCGCCGAAGGAAAGTGCCAATTAACACCTGTTAGTTTGACTCCATCTCTGTTATGGTAATTTAAATTTAATCTTAAATCTGTCCGCTCTCCTTGATAAATTACTTTCGGCGTGACTTTCCAATCAGGTAATTCAAGATTTGTGATAGGCCAAGAAAAAGTAGTTTCATGCGCAATTTTCGGGGATGCCGTAGAAAATAATTCAAAATGCCATTCTACGTGCTTACGGTTACCAGTAACAGCACCGTAGATTTTTAATGTATCAATAGATTCTCTTACAGGCGGATTCATTCGGTAATTAATAATCTTTTTGTCACCTTCAAATTCAACTTGTCCGATTTTAGACTTCAAAGAATCAATTTTGAAATTGTCGGTATTTATAGGTCGAATTCGCGTTTCCGTTATCCCCTCTCCGTCTCCAGCAAAATATTTTATCGTAATCACTACTTCTTGG
>MDTG01205121.1_pt1 | contig 10581 bp, 9 predicted proteins | sample 811421 | NCBI WGS metagenome assembly MDTG01 (sample SAMN05326645, study PRJNA326480) | marine metagenome | isolation source: seawater | place: Pacific Ocean: South East | collected 2011
AATCAGCCAGAATGAAATGTTGTTCAGGCGCGGAAACGCCATATCAGGCGCACCGATCATCAACGGTACAAACCAGTTCCCAAAGCCCCCGATCAAACCCGGCATGACCACAAAGAAAACCATGATAAGACCGTGCGCCGTTACAAAAACATTCCACATATGGCCATCAGGATTACCTGCGGCGTCTGTCATAAACTGAACGCCTGGGTCTTGAAGCTCCATACGCATATAAACAGAAAAAGCACCGCCAATGATTCCGGCGATGATCGAGAAGATTATATATAATGTCCCAATATCTTTGTGGTTCGTCGAACAAAACCAACGTTTGAAAAATCCTGGCGTATGATGATCTGCACCCATAATTTACTCTTTCTTTTTTCTTTTTACCTTAGTTGATAGCGCCTGTAATGGCCTGTGTTGTTAACTTGCCCGCAAATTCATGGTTACGAGACATATCAATCTGATTGTCATTACTAGCAAATTCTTCTTTCGCTGTTACGATCCATTGTTCAAACTCTTCCTTTGTCACAGCCTTGATCGTAATCGGCATAAAGGCGTGGCCTGTACCGCAAATCTCCGAACATTGTCCGTAATATTTACCCGGCTTATTAATACGCACCCATGTTTCATTAAAGCGCCCTGGCACCGCATCTGTTTTAAGGCCAAGGGCTGGTACAGCCCATGAGTGAAGTACATCAGCCGCAGTTACCAAAATCTGGATATTTGTATCAATGGGTAGAACCACTACATTATCTGTCTCAAGCAGGCGTTTCTGGCCTTCTTTAATTTCATCATCTGGGATCATATAGGATAAGAAGTTAATACCGTCTTGATCTGGATACTCATATCCCCAATACCACTGATATCCCGTAACTTTAAGTGTCATTTCAGGCTCGGCTGTACGGTCCATGTAGAACAATAGTTTGAACGAAGGTACGGCAATGATGAACAGAATAATCACTGGCACCGCTGTCCAGACAACTTCCAGTAATGTGTTATGGCTGAACTTTTTCGGCTCTGGGTTGGCACGTTTGTTAAAACGAATAATTACAAAAAGTAAAAGCGCCGATACAAAAATCACAATGCCTGTGATGATATATAAAAGCATAGTGTGAAAATCAGACAGGCGCTCCATAGTCGGAGACGCTGGCTCCTGTAAGGTTACACCCCAATCGTGCGGCGCTTGCGCCAGTGCCGGAAAGGCTGTCCCTAAAATTAAAACAAAAGCAGATAATAAGATTTTAAGCATAATTCGTTCTTCTTCATTTTTAATGCATCGGCAACAGTATATGCCTACCGTGCAAATATTCAATAATCAATATACAGTTACACAGCAACCAAAAAACGAAACTTCTTCTTGATTTTTCCATAATGCATTGCTAGAGATGTATAGCTCTTCCGCATTTGAAAATAAGAGGATTTATGACGCAAACCACGACACAAACGCCTGCCTATAACGAACTTAAACAAAGATTTGAGGAAATGAATCTTCTTGGCGCCGCCCATTCTGTCCTCCTAAGAGACGCACAAACAGTTATGGCACCTGGCAGTGGAGATCAGCGAAGTCGCGTCATCGGTCTTATTTCAAAAATCGGTCACAGTAAGGTTACAGGCGATGCCGTAAAGACACTGCTCGATCAGGCGGAAGAGGAAAGAAAATACCTCTCTCCAGACGACCAAAAAAACCTGTCTTTGATGCATGCCTACTGGATTACAGAGTCCTGCATGCCAGAAGCGCTTGTAGAAGAAATAAACAGCGCCAGAATGCAAGGCCGCCAGAAGCACAATACAGATAGCAAGAAAGGTGATTGGGCAAATATGAAGCCTTTTTACCAACGCGCTTTTGACCTGCAAACACAAGCCGCCCATTATAAACAAGCCGCGCTTGGCATGGACACGCCATATGAGCCGCTCCTAAGCTACTACTCACCTACAATTGACCCTACACTGATTGATCACGTGTTTGATGAACTCAGCAAATCTTTGCCGGGCATTATTGAGACTGCGACACAGTATCAAGAAGAAAGCCCTGCTATAGCCCTGTATGGTGACATTGACACTGAAGACAAAACAGAAGAACAAATTAAAGCCGAGCAAACGAACATATTGTGGCGTAAGTTCCCCATGGAAAAACAAATAGAGCTATGCACACATATTGTTGAAAGCATGGGGTACGATTTGAACAAAGGCCGTATAGATTGGGTAGAAGGCCACCCCAACACCTCTGGTAATGGGCAAGATGCCCGCATCTCCGTATGGCGACAAGCAGATTTCTTGCAAACATTAATGGCCGCCATGCATGAGGCAGGTCACGCTATTTATCTGCAAGGTCTTCCAGAGGAGTTTGATAACCAGCCTGCCGGTGAGTTCTTTGGTATGTCCGTCCATGAAACACAATCCATGATTTTTGAAAAAGTTGCGATGAAGTCTATGGCGTTCTGCGAATATCTAGAGACACTGGCCCGTGAAGTTTTTGGTCTTCCCGATGACCCCGCTCTTGATGCTCATAATTTATTCAAATTAATGAACAAGACAACACCTTCATTCATTCGCGTACACGCTGATGACATGACTTATCCTGCCCATATCATTGTCCGCTATAACATTGAACGAGACATCATCAACGGCAAAGCCAGCGTCGATGATATTCCGCAAATGTGGAACGACGCTATGCAAGATCTGTTGGGCATCACACCGTCAAACCCTGCTGAGGGTCATATGCAAGATGTTCATTGGCCGTATGGGTCTATTGGCTATTTCCCGTCTTATGCTTTGGGACAGATCGGTGCCTTCCAGCTTTTTGAAGCAGCGCAGAACCAGCATCCCGAAATTCAAGATGAGTTAAGAGAAGGAAATTTTGATACGCTTTTTAACTGGCTAAGAAAAAATATCCATTCCAGAGGCTCTTTACTTAGCTATGACGAACTCTTCACACAAGCAACAGGGCGACCTTTAGAAGCAAAACCATTCTTAACTGCTATGCAAAATAGGGTGGCACAAATTAGGCCAGCTACGCCTGAACAAAATGCGGCCCATATCACAAGAAAAAGTACACCCTTATAAAAATTCTTAAACTTTCGCTAAGGTTTTTGAGGTAAACCTTTTGTGACGGGTATAGGTAAATAAGGGGGTTTATCTATGAATAGCAATCGCATATATTGATGCAGTAACCGCCGCTAGGCGAATAAAGGGTAATAACTTATGTATGTAGATAATAATTGGATTACAGTTTCCGGCGATGAAAAGGAAGGCTTTATTGAGCAAGTCGACCCGATTGATGGCAAACATAAAGCGACAATGGAAACAACAGATGTAGCGTGGCGCTCACTGCCATTCTATGAAAATATCGCAATGATCCGCGTGAAAGATTCTAGCTGGGATCCAGCGCATTTGACGGTTTACTACCTCGTGCGCGAAGGACAGCTTTACCGTCTCAACGGTACATCTCCTCCCATCCATGAAGTGAACGAAGTTGCACCGATTAAACTTAACGAAGAAAATATCTTGGATTATCTCCGTTTCTTCTGTTTCTTCGTTCGCGGCGAGGAAGGGCCTTTCCTGATTGTTGAGGATATGGATAACCCGCACTTGCCTAAAGACAAGCTTGATGATGCGTCACTCAAAGTAATCGAAGGCGTTATTCGCCCTGCGACATATGAAGGCAAGAATGATGAAGGCTTTTACATGTGTGACGGTATTGTTTATTACTCGAACGCACTATTCATTGCCAACTTCGCTATCCAACCAGGCGGCATGATTGAGATGCTCGATGACGACCCTGTTGCGGCTGACTTACCGGCAAAAGTAGACGCTCCTGTATCGTAAAGATTGAAACAATCTATAACAGAATAAAAAAAGCTGGCCATGAGCCAGCTTTTTTACACCCTCTAAAATTTCTTATTTCTCTAACTTTCTTTGCATCGAAAGTTCGCTCACACGCGTTGCCAAAACTTCGCGTTGCGTTCTTGTCGTAAACATATTTCTACGTGCAAAATCTGATTGCATGCGTACAAGCACTTCAAGATCACCCATCTCAGGCTCGCCAATGGCTTCTCTATAACGGACTACCGCCATCGCCAGAAATGTTTGCAAGCGGGCGCGGTCATCTGTCTTCACGCCCAGAAAAATACTCGCCACCTCACGTGGAATTTCGTTTACTACAATGGCTGGTGCCGACACCGCCGCAGGCTGAGCTATCGCTGTCATATATCGTCCTTTATTGTTTGAAAAAATTTCTCTTCCGCTCGTTTATAAAAAACAAATGATTCTGTCAAACTTTTAATTATCTGTTTTTAAATTCTGTGTTTGCGCTATATAGTTAAGACCATGAAAACAGACTATGACATCATTATTAGCGGGGGCGGATTGGCAGGATTAACAGCCGCCATTATATTCGCCAAACACGATTTCAAAACGCTGTGTGTCGACATCCAAAAGACTGAAGACGCACTTAACGCCGATAATGATGGCCGAACGACGGCGATATCATATGGATCTAAACAGCTTCTGACCCTCGGCGGTCTATGGGACGGCATGGCCAAAGATGCTTGTCCAATTAAAGACATTCATATTAAAGACAGTTCGGCACCAACTTTGTTGACATTTTTATCAAAGGAAGTGAACGGCAAAACATTCGGCTGGATCGTCGATAATCTTGAACTTCGCCAACATCTTATTAGAAGCGCGCAAAAAACAAAGAATTTAGATCATATGGACGGCACTGCCGCGACTGACTTCGAATTTCATAATGACTATGCCGCGATTACAACAAGTACAGGAAAGCGCTATACAGGAAAACTTCTTATCGGTGCCGATGGCCGCAACTCTACCGTTCGAAACGCGCTGGATATCTCATGTAAAGCGTGGGATTATGGCCAGACAGCGATTGTCTTTATGGCCTATCACGACAAACCGCATGATAATATCGCTGTCGAGCACTTCCGTGCCGATGGGCCTTTCGCTATTTTGCCTATGACAGATGCACCGGACAGCACACACCGTTCTTCCGTTGTCTGGTCTGAGCATGGCGATTCCGCTTTTATGAATGCCAGCGACACTGTTTTCCGCGCCGCCGTTCAAGAGCGTTTTGGTGATTACTTCGGCACTGTCACAAAAACAAGCAAGCGCTTTGCCTATCCGCTGCGCTATATGCATGCAGACCGTTATATCGGTACACGCTGTGCCCTGATCGCCGAAGCTGCACATGCCATGCATCCGATTGCCGGACAGGGCCTGAACATGTCACTACGGGATGTGGCCGCTATTATTGAACTGTGCCACGATGCACGTGCCATAGGCATTGATTTCGGCTCTCCTGAAATTTTGGAAAAATATGAGCGCTGGCGCAAAAAAGACAACCGCATGATGGGCATCGCCACCGACGCGCTCAATCGTCTGTTCTCAAATAAGATCCCTGGGGTTAAAGCCCTACGCAATTTCGGTCTAGAACTTGTTCGTCTAACAAAACCCGCCAAAAAAATGTTTATGCATCAGGCCATGGGACAGATGGGCGACTTACCGAGCCTGATCAGAGGAGAGAAACTATAATGAGTCTGCCTGACTTTATCGTTTTTTCGTATGAGTTTGATGTGAAGGGCAAGAATGTTCCGCTCACCGATGAAAAAGTCATTGCCCAGAAGCTAGAAGATAAAGCCCTCGCTTGGGTTCATTTGGATGCTACACAACCCGGTGTCCGTGAATGGCTCGGTGAACATGTAGATTATCTGGATGATCTCGTTTTGGATGCCTTGCTTGCGGAAGAAACAAGACCCCGCCTCATGGAACACAAAGACGGCGCTTTATTGATCCTGCGCGGCGTTAACTTGAACGAAGATGCCAAGCCAGAGGATATGATCTCGATCCGTATGTGGATCGACAGCCAACGCATTATCACTATTCGCCGTCGTAAATTGCGTGCCGTACAAGATATCCATCAGCAAATGGAAACAGGGGGCGGCCCGAAAAATGCGGCGGATTTCCTTGTCTCTTTAACCACACGTTTATTCCAGCGCATGGAACCAACATTGGTTGATCTGGACCAACACGCAGACGATATCGAAGAGCGAGTGCTCGACAATCCTGATACAAGCGAACGGCAGGAAATCGTCGATATTCGCAAACAAACGATTGAGCTTCGCCGCTATATCGCCCCTCAAAAAGACATTATCTCCTATCTGCGTACATCCAATATTCGCTGGCTTGATGAAAAACACCGCCGTCAACTACAAGAGAACCAAGATCGCCTGACCCGCTATGTCGAAGAACTGGACGCCATACGCGAGCGCTCACAAATTATCAAAGACGAACTTGCCAACGCTTTGGCGGACCGCATGAATAAAAACATGTATGTCCTTTCCATCATCGCCGCAATTTTTCTACCACTAGGATTCCTAACAGGCCTTCTCGGCATTAATGTCGGCGGCATGCCGGGCGCTGAATATGATCTCGCCTTTTGGATTGTCTGCGGATTATGTGTTGCTTTCTCAGCCCTTTTATTGTGGATCTTCCGCTTGCTAAAATGGTTATAGAGGGCCTATAGAGTATACCCATGCGCAAATTACACGATGCTACTGACCTTTCAAAACTGAGCCATGTCTCAGCCAAAGACTTAGAAGACTTTGTCGCCGCGCTTAATGATATCCGCCTCAATGATGTCGGCTCACGAAAAGTTGTTGTTGCTATCGGTACGGGTGGTACGGTTGCCATGCGCATCACAGATGATGGCCAATGGGTGCCGGACTTAAACTTTGAGGGCGTTATGGATCACGCCAGTCCCCAGCTTAAAGAACACTTCCTTGTCAAAGGCTTTGACGCTTTTTCCATCGACAGCTCACAAATGAATTACAGCCATACGCGCGATCTGGTGATTTGCCTGAGCTATATTTGGCAAAATATTGATATCCATATCGCCGGCTTCCTTGTGCTTCACGGCACGGATACAATGACCTATTCTTCCGCCGCTGTTTCATTGATGATGGGCCAAGGTCTTCCGTTTTCTGTATGCTTCACAGGGGCGCAAAAACCAATACAAGAACCGATTAATGATGCGGCGACCAATCTACGCAATGCTCTATATACGCTCGAAGCGCTATATGAAAACAATATGGCCGAGGTTGTTGTGGTAATGGGTGACATGGCTGTCCTTGGTACATCTTCAGAAAAAATAGACGACTCGCAAGCCAATGCCTTTGAAGCGCCGCTCCATAAATATGTTGCGCGGTTTAACCGCCTTGACTATCCAATCAAACTCGCCGGATGGCTAAAACCGAAACGCAGTGAAATATTCGCCCCGCGTATTTGGAACGGTGATTACAGTCACACGCTTGTTGTAAAATCACATTTGGGTCTGTGTCCGGACACCATCGCGCGGCAAGTCACCGATGAGCAGATCAAAGCTGTCATCTTATATTCCTATGGCGGTAATACGGTATATGAGCCCATCTTTGAAGCCATCATGCCGATTGCGAAAAAGAAAAACATGCCTGTCTTTGTTGTCAGCCCCGTCAATGCAGAACTGCGCGCCACTTATGTCTCGGCGCATAAAATGATTGAACAAGGCGTTGTGCCTTTATATATGACTCTCTCCGCCGCCCTGGCAAAAATTGAGATAGCGTTATGCCTCCATGCAAAAGATATGAAAGCGCTGGCCACTTTTATGCAAGAAAGCTATGTCGGTGAAGTGCCCAGTACTGAATCCCGTTATATTGCTGAAAAACACTAGTGTTCCTACCCTGCTTTTTATTTCGTAACATTACGTTCGCTATCGAATGCAAAAGCGATCACGATAAACACAATCCCAACAGCCATCGACGATAAAAAGAAAACGAAAGCCGGTAACGCCAGCAGCGGAATCAAAATCACCAGCAAGGCTAAACGACCTATCCCAAAGCAAACTTCACGGCAAGCCATACCTTCTAAGGTTTTACCCGCATACCATCGCCCGTCTAAACCGACATTCATCATATGCGTATAAATCGCCCATAAAATGACGGCCCCCGTAAACGCCGCCGCATAAGGCAGTACAATCCAAAGGAGCCAGCTCACGCTAAAAATAGCCGATGCGAGGAACAATTCCTGTCCTTTGCCTTTTTCATACAACCAGCCTGTAAATGGGCCAACCAAAAAGCGCGCCGTAATTTGCATCCCCAGTACCATAGAAGTCGCCAATGCCGAGAAACCTAATACTTTAAGCCATATAGGGGCGTAAATCGTGACCAAAGCCGACATACCGCCTTGCAAGATTGTCAGTAGCGCCATTGGCACGTCTTTGAACAATAACTTAAAAGGCGCCAGAAAAGACACGGATTTATCCGCGACTAAAACGGTGCCTTTGGTTTCCATCGGCATACCTGCCCGTTCCATCACACTGTCTTTATCATCCATATTCTGAGTCTGGATAAACATCACAGCCAGAATAAAGGTCGGTACAATCAGGCACATCGCCGCAAATATCAAGAAAACGATACCCGGAAAGAATGTCAGCATTAGCCCGGCAGCAATACTCCCTGACACAATACCCACTTTAAGACAAAGCTCCGCCATACTGACTTCATGCCCGCGATTTTCATCCGTTGTCAGGCGAATCATCATCATTTGGTAAACCGCAAAAAACGGCTCTGTGATCATTGAAATCACCAGACCGATCATAAAGGTGTCGAGTGGGTCACTCGTATCAATCGCGGTCATGGTAAAGACCAAGCCGATCATACCAATCCACTGCATTATATTGAGGCCGCCAAAAACCTGCGCATTCAGATAGCGGCGAATAAAGATAAGAATAGCTGGCGCAATGATGATATGCGACACAACGATCTTGCTCATAAAGAAGCTAATAACAGGGCTAAGATTTGCCTGTGTATAGTCAAAGGCCAGATAAATCAGCAGGCCGTAAGAACCAAATGCGCCCAGAAACGCGCATATATATAAGAGCGCTCGCTCAGGCGAGGTAAAGGGCGCAAGTAAAGACTTGTATAAAAAGGTCTTTATAGACATGCGCCCTATGATAATTGCTTCGCTCTGAAAAAGCGACGCAGAATTAAATTGCTTTATTGTGCTTTAACAAGATTTGCGATAACCAGAAACAGGGCCAACGACATAAACGGATCAATAAATGACTTTCTTAAAAAAGATGAGAACTCCATCTTACCTCGCTTTAAAAATCTGTTGCTTATTTCTTCAGCACATAGCTCGTCGCTAAAAAGACAAACCCAGCGCCAATCGCGCCGATGAAGAATATAAAGGGCGATATAATAATCAGCGGTGCCACAGTCAACAGCGCCAGAACACGGCCAATACCCATTGCAACTTCCCTTGTCGCCATACCGTCCATCGTCTGATTGTCATACCAACGTCCATCCAATCCGACTTTTATAAGGTGGTTATAAAGTGACCACAGGACGGAAGAGATAATAAAAGACACGGCATTTGACAGCACAAGCCATGGCAACCAACTGATGATATAGATAGCCGATCCCAGCTTTAATTCTTCGCGGTTTTTCTTTTCAAATAAATGACCTGTTAGAGGGCTGATCAAAATACGGGCGATAAGTTTGGCCGATGTCAAAGAACTCATAATGATCGCAGAAAAACCCAACAGCTTCATCCATAAAGGCGCATAATAGACCGTCAGACCTTCCAGTACGCCCTGCATAATAGTCGCCAAAGATAAACGCCATTGCTGGAATAACACAATGTAGGGCGCTAAAAAAGATGTCTGGGCTTCAGCGGCAGATGGCGGTTCAAAATTTTGCGTACTTAAAATACTCAACAAGGATGTCGGTACGATCATTAAAAACCCAGCAAAGATCGGAAAGATGTAGCCAGGCATAAAGGTAAGCATCATACCTGCACCCAAAGCACCAACGGCTGAGCCTATTTGCAAGCCTAACTCTGCAACGCTTACTTCATGACCGCGATTCTCTGCCGAGGTTAATTTGAGCATCAGATAATGATAAATAACCCAGAAAGGCTCTGTTACAAAAGACAGAATAACCCCAACGAAGAAAGTATCGCCAAAAATGCCTGAATTAAAAAGGTCTTTATTGTAGAACAACGCCGCCATCGCCAATAACTGCGTTATAACCAGCGCCATGAAGACAAGCGGTGTTTTACTCCGCTGTACGATGATGAACAGCATGGGAAGGAAAAACAGATTAGAGAAAATGAACTTACCGCTGAAAAATCCTAGAACGGCTTTTAAGTCCATAGAGGCAAGGTCAAATGCGAAGTAGACAAGCAAGCCTGTAAAGCCAAACTGCCCAAAAAATGTACATAGATAAAGGATACTACGCTCCACCGACGTGAAGGGTGCAATAAGGGAGCGATATAAAAAATTCTTCATAGACATAAGAAACAGCCTAACTGCTTCGCCGACAAAATGAGAAGCGAAAAGAAAAAGGCTTCATATAGCATGCTGACAATAACGCATAGATATTCTACACTAAGCTCATGAAATTCTTAAAGATGACCTCCGAGGAGCACAAAGACTATATCGATCATTTGATCCCGCTATTTGCCGATCAGATTGCCGACGCCTATGGCTTGCCAAAGAATGAAGAAACACTTGGCATTGCTAAAGACAAA
>MDTG01206010.1_pt1 | contig 10581 bp, 10 predicted proteins | sample 811421 | NCBI WGS metagenome assembly MDTG01 (sample SAMN05326645, study PRJNA326480) | marine metagenome | isolation source: seawater | place: Pacific Ocean: South East | collected 2011
AAAAATAATAAAAAATAATAAAAAATAATAAAAAATAATAAAAAATAATAAAAAATAATAAAAAATAATAAAAAATAATAATAATATATAATTTATATTATTAATATAATATGGCCTTTACAAGATTCCATGATGATCCATGTAGAATCCAAAAATATTTAGAAGAAACTACTAATATTGGAAACTATGGAATAAATGTTCCTGGAAATGGATTAGAAGTTCCTTTTATAAATGATCCACATTTAAGAATGCAAAAATGGGGTGCTAATTTGTCTAGAAATAAAATTAATATAGAAAGTGATTTAAGAGGACAAACACGACAATTAAATCGTGATAATATAAAAGATAATAATTATATTAATTATCTGAATAACAATAATGTATATAATGTAAATAATTATCCGGTTTATAGAGAAGAAATAACTGGTCAACCAAGAGCAAGCCATCCTGCATGGACTTTAAGAGAATTGGATTCTGTTAATACACCAAATATTCCAAATAACTTTAACTATTTATTAATGGATCCACAAGAAAATATATGTATTCCTTTTCATAATAATATAGAATCCCGTATGGTTGAAAAAGATTATTATGCTATGAAACATCACTAAATATTAAAATAGAAAAGATAGAGAGATAGGGAATAGAGAGAATATAATTTTTATTTAATGAAATTATATAATAAATATATTATTTATTATTATATAATTAATTATATAATGGCTGCTTTAGCAATCCCTGTAGTAGTATTGGGTAGTTTATATATATTATCAGAACAAGAAAAAAAGAGAGAAGGTTTTCAAAAAAATATTTTGGAAGAAGTACAAGAAGAAGAATTTATTTCTGGAAATAATAAAGAAAACAGAGAAAAATTTATAGTAAATACTGTAAAAAATAATCCAAACTCTTTTAATAAAAGAGAGAGAGAAGGATTCTCAAATTATGAAACAAGAAAATTAGATGATTTTAGCCAACAAAATGCCAATCTTGTAAATAGTTATAATAATTCTAATCAACATACAGATAAATTTTTCATGGGAAATACTGGACAAAATAAAAATATGTTATCTGGAGAAGGTGAAACATTAATAAATAATAAAATTAAATTAATGAATGGAGAGAGCATGGATTTAAATACTTTTAAACACAATAATATGCAGCCATATTTTGGTGCCAAGATAAGGGGTGCCACAGTTGATTTAAATACAACTGAAGCAATTTTAGATAATAAACAAGGTTTTGGAAGTCAGCAATTTAGTAAAAGCGAACAGGCACCTATGTTCAAACCTGATGAACATACTAAAACACAATATGGTATGCAAAATAACAGTGAATTCTTTCAATCACGTATGAATGAATCAATGAAAATGTCTAATGTAACATTATGGGAACAACAAAGGGTAGGTCCCGGTCTTAATTTAGGATATGGTTCTCAAAATGAAAAGGGTTTTAATACTGGTGGCGTAGAAGGCATGGGCGGTTATAATAATGGTATGATGTCACGTGAATATTTCATGCCAAAAAATGTAGACGAATTAAGGGTTACAAATAATCAAAAGCAAACATTTGATTTAAATGGTCATCAAGGCCCGGCAATTAGTGCTATTAAAGTCCAAGGTCCAAATGACAAAATTGGGAAAGTTGAAAAACATTTACCTGAAAAATATCATGAAGTTGGACCTACGCGTTGGTTTACCACTACAGGACTTGAACAAGCGCCTGCTATTAGACCAAGACAGGTAATACCAATGGAAAATAGAATAGATACTACAAGCGAATATTATGGAACGGGGGGACAATCACAACATACATATGTTAAACCAGAAATAGAAGAATCAAAACATCAGGATTTGGGCCAACTTCCTTTTAGTAATGCTACATTAGAAGGAAAAGGTTCAGCACAACCTGGAGATTATGGTAATTACGAGGTTTTACCCAATAATAGAACTACAGACAGGGATGAAGTAGCATTTGGAGGTGTTTATGGAATGGCCAAAGCGGTCGTTGCTCCCCTATTGGATATATTAAATCCCACGAGAAAAGAAAATGTAATTGGAAATTTGCGTCAATCTGGAAATGTTAATGGTTTGACACCAACTGGACATATGTTTAATGCGCACGACAAAACAAAAGTTACAAATAGAGAGATGACAACCGGTAAAATAGGCATGAACCATTTAAATTTACAACCCCAGGGTCATAATTCAAATGCTGCTCATGTTGCACAACATCAGAATTATAATAATCAACGTACTACAACTAATTATGAACATATGGGAAATGCGGGATCAGGTAGCCAAGGAATCCGAACTTATAATGCCGCGTATGCCCAACAAAATAATGTAAATAAAACATATGGATCGCGCCCAAATCAAGGTAATATGAATTTATTTAATAATTTTAATAATAGTGAAATAAAGAGAGATGAAACAATGATTAATAACAATCGTGGAAATATAATACAAGGTGGACCTAGTTTGGTACCTTCAACTGAATTTATGGGAGAAGTTAATGGAATACAAACATATGATCATACTTTTAACAATTCTCGTATGGATGAATCTTTATTAAGTGCATTTAAGAGCAATCCATATACCAAGTCTCTCAATAGTTATGCTTAATCAATTATGTATTTATATAAAATATTTTATTATAGTTTGTAATAATAATTTTATTTTTAATTTTATAAATAAAATTAATATTTAATATTTTAATATTTAATATTTTAATAATTTAATATTTTAATATTTTAATATTTTAATAATTTAATATTTAATATTTAATATTTTAATAATTTAATATAATTTTAAAACCACGGTTTTTGCTCTAATGTTTTATTTGTTTTATTTGAATATATAGGTGCGTTCATTGGCATATGCATTGTACTAGCATCTCTCTTATAGTTTAAATAAGATACTGCTTCACTGTATACATTATTAATACAATAATTCAAAACTAGAGTATTTAATTCTTGGATTTGTTGTGGAATATTTGTCTCTAAATTTTTAGAATTTTGTAAAAATAATGATCTCATAACTGTTACAACTACATCTTGTGGTTGTTTATCCACAATAATTTGTTGATTGGATTTATCATAAACACCTTTTCTTATTCCATTTTGAATTATTTCAATATTTGCATGAGAGAAAAAAGCATCCGAAAGGCGATTTCTCTCAAAGTTTCCCGTTAAAACATTTTGATAATTTGTATTTGTGCTAATTGGAATTTTATCCATCATAGAAAATTTAGTGGACAAATTTGGTCCAGTTATATTAACTCTACCATTCATATTATTCATATTATTCATATTATTCATATTATTCATATTATTAATATAGTAATATATTTTTATTAATTATTTTTCAAATTTTATTAATAAAAATAATAAAAATAATAAATTTCGAAATTTTTAAAAAATAAAATATTTTTAAATTATATAACAAAATGACATTTATTGGTAAAAGTAAAAAAGAAAAAACTATAACGGAAACTCTATCTACCAATCTCGAAGAAAATTCCCATGTTGTTAAAAATTCTCTCTTTTATACAAAAAAATTTATTACACCCGCGTCAAAATTCTTGGATTATGGGATTGTTGTTTTATTGACAGTATTGGCTTCTAAATTATATTTTTCAAATTTATAAAAATATAAAATATAAATATAAAATATAAAATATTTTCGATTTATAAAAAATATTTTATAAGTATAATTTATAAGTATAAGTTATAACTTTGAATGAATACAAATAAAAATATGAAAAATATGAAAAATATGAAAAATATGAAAAATAAAACAAAAAGAGTATGTGCTAGTTGTCTAACATTTAATTTTAAAAAGACACTAAAGGTTAATAAAAAGCATCATCCTAAATGGCTAAATAAAATAAACTATGTAGAGGAATTTGTAAATAATTATAAAAATTTTAATATTAAATTTCCTGAAAATTATACAAATAAATTAAATTTTTATATTAATAAAAAATATGCCGGTAGAAAAATATTATATTGGGGTGCCAAACCTAGTAAAAATATAATAATAAATAGTGCTAAAAAAGCATATGATAATTTTTCAAATAGTGGTGTTGCATTAATAGATAAAAATGGTTTTGTCACTATAAAATTTTTAATGCCACAAAATTATAGAACAATAATGAAAAAACATAAAAATTATAAAAGTTTTTTTAGACATATACATTTTGTTATATCCGATATGGATAATGAATCCTGGAATAGCCAAATATATACCAAATTAATCCATAATAATTATAATTATAGAGATTTTATCAATATATTAAATTCAAAAAAAGCAATTGTACTAAATGTTCTGCCTTGTCATATTTATGCAAAAGAACATATTCCAGATACATATAATTTACCTTTTAAAAATATAAAAAAAATGAATTTAAAGGAAATAAATAATTGGTTACAAAATTTATTAGAATTACATTATCCTATTTTAAAAAAATTATTGGATTCTAAAAAAATCGAATATTATGAACTTCCAATAATTTGTTATTGTGCACATAGTAAATGTAGTGCATCTAAAATAGGATGTGAAAATTTAATGAAAAAAGGTTTTGTAAATGTAAGTCTATATGAAGATGGTATGAAAGGTTATAGAATCAATAATCAATGAAAAATATAATAGTATTAATATTTTCTTTTATTATATTAATTAATTTAATAAATGAAAAATTATGATATAGTGATTATTGGGGGTGGTATAGCCGGTATATATACTATGTATAATTTGAAAAGAAAATATCCAAAAATAAAAGTTTTACTACTTGAAAAAGAAAATAGATTTGGTGGTCGGATATATACTTATCGTAAAAAAATAGATAATACATTATATCAAATGGATTTGGGAGCAGGAAGAATAGGATTTCATCATAAATTGATGGTTGATCTAATAAATCAACTAGGTCTAGATAGATATATATTTCCAATAAGTAATACAAAAAATTATATAGAATACAATAAAAAAACAAAACAATCTATTGATAAATCTGGACTTAAAGAAAAATATGCAGATTTATTGTATAAACTTTTTCATAGTTCAAAAGTAACAAGTCTTCCAAAAACATTTTTACAAAAGTTTTATTTAGATGAATTACTGAGAAAATTTATTCCAAAGTTTATTTCAAAACCTATTTATAATTTTATAGAAAATAGTTTTGAATATAAAAATAAATTATATAATTTAAATGCATATAATTCAATAAATTATTTTAAATATGACTATAATTCCAAGAGCAGATTTTTTATTTTAAAAACTGGTTATGATTCCATTATTAATAATATGTTGGAGTGTATCTCTCAAAACAAAAATTATAAATTCAAAAAAAATAGTTATGTAAAGAATATAGTTTATAATAATGAAACTTCAAAATATAATATTTTTTATAATTCGAAAAATGAAAATTATGGGTTCAGTGTAAGTTGTAAATATTTGGTTTGTGCATTACCAAAATGCGATTTAATAAAGTTTGATATTTTAAGTAATTATAAAAATGAATTGAATACTATAAATGAAATAAGCAAAGTACGTATTTTTGAAATATATAATAAAACAAAAATAAATAATGAAGAAAAAATGTGGTTTGAAAATATACCAAAAACAAGCACTAATGATAACCTACAATTTGTAATACCGATAAATAGTGATTCTGGATTAATTATGTCTTCATATAATGAAAATTTATCAAGTCAAAAAAATTACTGGAATAAATTATTTAAAAAAAGTGAGAATTTATTAAAAAAAACATTGAGAGAAAATTTAAGCAATATTTTTAATATAGATGTTCCGGAAAGTACATATATTAAATTATATTACTGGAAACATGGTGTTGCGTGCTGGAAAAAGAATATAGATTCTGATTATGTCTCTCAAAAAATATTAAATTTAATGCCAAATTTTTATATATGTGGAGAGAATTATTCAAATTATCAAGCCTGGTGCGAAGGTTCATTAGAGACTTCAAACGAAGTCTTTAATAAAATTTCTTGTATTTTAGATAAATCTAAACATAATAAAACTAAAAAAATAAATAGTAAATAATAATATAAAATAGATGAATAAAACAATTTGGAGTTATTGGGATAATAATAATAATAATGATAATTTAATAATAGAGAATTGTATAAAAACATGGTATAAATTTAATAATTATTGGAATATTATTATTTTGAGCAATGATAATATAGAACACTACGTAAAAAATATACCAAAAGAAATAAATAATTTTTCAATACAATCAAAAACAGATTATTATAGAATTTATTTATTATTTCATTACGGAGGTGCTTGGTTAGATATGTCAATTTTTTTGAATATTTCGTTAGATTATTTTATAAAAGATAATGAAAATAAATGTATTTTATTTACGGAGAAATTTGATAATAGTGATAATGTTTACTGTAATTGGATGATAATATGTTTATATAAAAATAATTTAGTTTTAAAACTTTGCTTAAATGAATTTTATGAATATATTAAAGATTCTGAAATATTTATAAATAATTGTAAAATGAATCACAATAATATTTTTTTAATATATACTAATTGGTGTAATAAGTTTAATAATTATATAAATGAAATAGATAAATCAACGTATATAAATACTCACTTTTATTTTTATTTAATATTATTAAAAGTTATAAATAATAATTTTTTAGATAGTAATATAATTTTTTTATTTGATGCATTAAAATATGGAAGATATCATAAAAAATTTTCTAATAATTTTGAGAATATAATAGAAATTTTTAAATATATAGATATAGAATTAAATAATTTTATAAAATTAGGTAGTGCTGAAAGAGTATTAATAAATAATATTATAAAAAATCATGATTATAATAAAAATAGTTTTATAGATAATTTAATATCTTTTTAATTTATAATGATAATGAAAAATATAAATAATAAAACATTAAAAACTTGTTCTTTGAAACCATTAACGGGATATAATAGGGATGGTTATTGTAGCCCAATTATAGGTGACTTTGGTAATCATTTGGTATGTGCTAAAATGGACAAAAGGTTTTTAAATTATACTGCAAAAAAAGGAAATAATCTACGAAGGGTTGTAAAACCCCGTGATAATTGGTGTCTTTGCCAGGATCGTTATTATCAAGCATATAGAGCAAAAAAAGCACCAAAAGTAATTGAAAATGCAAGTTCAATAAAAATAAAACCTTATATAAAAAATATAATCTTTCAATCAAGAAAAAAGAATAAAACTGGTGGTGGTTTACTACCAAAATTGAGAGAATTAAGTAAAAAAAATAAAAAACATATTTATAGATTATATGATCCACAATATAAAAGAATATTAGCAATAGAAGAAGGTATAAATCAAAAAAAGAATAAAACAAGTAAAGATAGAAAAAATGCAGCAAAAATGAAAAAAGCAAGATTCAATGTTTTACGATTATATAGAAAAAATAAAGATAAGAACGGGTGTATAAACTTGACACAGGATATGAAATATATGGATAATAAATATAAATTAGGTAATACACGAAATATATGTGGAGGAAAAAAATCAAAAAAGAGAGAATTTTTATATAATCCACATGATCCCAAACGATCATTTGATGTATATATCGATAAGAATCCAAATGATACAATAAATATAAAATATAAAACTATTGATGATGTCAAAAATACAATAAAAAAATTGGAGAGACTGTATAAAACAAAAAAATATTCTCATAAACGTATATGGCAGGTTGGGATGATTATGAAAGTTCGTCTTGAAGCGATGTTAAAACATAAAAAGACTCTATATGAAAAAGCAAAACATATTAGAGAACGATATAATTTAAGTAGGAAATATTTTAATTTTTTAAAAAAACGTAGCAGAGCAAAAACATTTATTGAGAGAAAGAATTTAAAATTTTAAATCTATTACATATTAATGTGTGGTATAGGGGCGGTTATTCATAAAGATATAAATTGCAATATTAATAAATTACTATATGAAATACTTTTTAATTTGCAACATCGTGGCCAAGATTCTTCTGGATTTGTAATTTATAATAAATTAAATAAAACAAATATTATAAAAGAATATGGATTGGTTGATAAAACCATGGAAAAATTAATAAATACAACAGGTTATAGTGGTTTGGGGCATGTTAGATATCAAACATCTGGAACAAAAAATTATAATGAAATACAACCATTTTATAATAATATTTTTGATGGTATTAGTCTGGTACATAATGGTAATCTAGTAAATATTGCAGAATTAACTATGTTTTGTTTAGAAAATAATATAATATTAGATACTTCTTCTGATTCTGAAATTTTATTTAAAATATTTATTTTTTATTTAAAACAATATCTCGATTTTGATTCCGATTCTGATTCTAATTCCGATTCTAATATTACTAATCATATTATAAAAAATATTGTAGAAAAAATTTATAATTTATGTAAAGGTAGTTATTCGGTAATTGTTATGATAAATAATTATGGTATTATTACTTTTAGAGATATTTATGGTATTAGACCTCTTGTTTATACTATTGAAAATAATTATATAGCAATTGCGTCTGAAACAATTGCTTTTGAAAATGATAGCAATTATAAAAATATAAATAATGGAGATGTAGTTATCATAAGAAATATTAAAAATAATTTGAATATTAATATAGAAAATATATGTAATTATCCATTAGTTCCCTGTTTATTTGAATATATTTATTTTGCAAGACCAGAATCATATATAAATGATATTTTAGTTTATGAATATAGAGAAAAAATAGCAAAAGAAATTATAAAAGTTGTTAAAAAAATTAAAAATAAAATAGATTGTGTAGTACCTGTACCACAAACTGGTATTATAACTGCAAATAAAATAGCAAAAAAATTAAATAAAAAATTAAAATTTGCAATTATAAAAAATAGATATACTCATAGAACATTTATAGATAGGAATAAAGATAAAATAGTAGAAAAAATTAAAAAAATTAAAATTATTAACAAATTAGTAAATAATAAAAATTTATTAGTAGTAGATGATTCTATCGTTCGTGGAAATACAAGTAAAACAATTGTAGAAGCATTAAAGAATAATAATGCTAATGATATATATTTTATTTCATGTTGTCCGCCCATAAAATATCCAAATAAATATGGTATATCAATTGCTACATTTGATGAATTAATAGCGAATAAAAAAACAAATAAAGAGATACAAAAAGAAATAAATGTAAAGAAACTTTTTTTTTTTAGATTTAAAAGTAATAACCAAAGTATTGAATCGATTAAATCCCAAAATAAAAAATTTTGAAACTTCTGTATTTACAGGTAATTATATTTTATAATATTTTATAATATTTTATAATATTTTATAATATTTTATAATATTATGAAGGATTGTTGTAAAACTAAAAGTAATAAAAAAATAAAATCTTGTAGACGCCGAGATGGAAAAATTTTTAAACTTCCAAGACGTTTTACAAAAAAAAGATGTTTACAAAAAATAAAAGGCTTCACTATGCGATCATCATGTGCTCCATATAAATATTGTAAATCAAAAAAATAGTTTTGATATTTGATAAAAAATTGATAATATAAGTATAATTAATATTTTAATATAAATCCTAAGTAAAATCTTTTATATATATTTAGATAATGAAAATTGTTTCATACAATGTTGCTGGATTGCGATCTATGCTAAGGAAACCAGAGTTTCATGAATTTATTTTTGCAGATGGACAACAAATAGATATATTATGTTTACAAGAAACAAAAGCAGAAGAACATCAAGTAAAACTTGATTGTGAAATTATAGAAAAATATCCATATCGTTTTTGGAACTCTACAAAAGGAACTACTCAACGAAAGGGACTATCTGGAGTTTCAATTTGGTCAATGGCCCCACCCCTTAATGATTTAAAATATCCGGATTGGGACGATGAAGGTAGAATTGCAACATTAGAATATGAAAATTTTATTTTAGTAAATGTTTATGTCCCAAATTCACAAAAATTGGATGGTGAACGTTACCATTTTAGAAGTAAATGGAATATGAAATTTATGTTGTATATTAATGAATTAAAATTAAAATTTACAAATAAAGAAATTATTATATGCGGTGATATGAATGTGGCACATCTTGATATAGATATTTGTAATCCAAGTCAAAAAAAAAATAAAGTACCTGGATTCTTTGATACTGAAAGAAGCGATTTTGCATATTTACTAGAAATGTATGATTTAAAAGATATATTTAGAGAATTATATCCAAATAGACAAAAATCCACATATTGGTCAAATTTCTTAAAGGCACCAAGAAAAAAACATAATGGTTGGGGGATTGATTATTTTATTTGTAGTTCTAATTTTATGGAATCTACTAATATTGATACTTGTAATATCTTGATGGAAATTAAAGGTTCGGACCATTGCCCTTTAGAATTAGTATTTAATATTTAAGTATTTAGTATTTAAGTATTTAGTATTTAAGTATTTAGTATTTAGTATTTAATATTTTAATGTAATTATTCTATTCCTAATTTTTTATTTTAAAATTTTATATTTAAAATAAAAAATTAATAACTAT
>MDTG01207849.1_pt1 | contig 10581 bp, 6 predicted proteins | sample 811421 | NCBI WGS metagenome assembly MDTG01 (sample SAMN05326645, study PRJNA326480) | marine metagenome | isolation source: seawater | place: Pacific Ocean: South East | collected 2011
GCCATATAAAAAATTCATTTCTGGTATTGTTGGGTGGTTCATTATTGCAGATTTCAAGATTAAATTTTTAATGATCATTCCAATTTTGATAAGTTTAGCATAGTATTCTTGCGTACAATCCAAGTTAAATTGGGATATATCAACAAAAGCGTAATACGCTCCACCAAATGCTAAATCATAGCAGATATTTCCAAAATTTGGGACATCAACAATCAAATCCATTTCCTGTACAAATGATGGAACATTCTGAAATCCGATGTTTGCGATTTCGTTATTTTCTACTTCTGCAAAAGACCGAATAAACCCTGAGGGAACATCCATATTCACTTGCGTGATCGGTTCAATTTTTTTAATTAATCCAGTTTCTATAAATGCTTTCGTCAGTGCTAGGACCGCGTGGCCGCAACCCGTAGAATATCCCTCGTTATGAATAAAAATGACTCCGAAATCCGCACCGGCTGTATCAGGTTCTACTATGATTGCACCATACATATCCGCATGTCCTCGCGGTTCCCACATGAGTGCTTTTCTAATATGGTCAAAATCATTTTTAGCACTGGAACGTTTTTCTAAAAGCGTCTCACCTTTTAGTTTTGGAAACCCAGAAATGATAATTCGAAGTGGCTCTCCACCGGTGTGGGCATCTATAGTTTGGATTTCAATCCAATCTTTTGGAGCTTTCCAATTTTTAAGTTTCTTTATTTCAATCATACTTCAATTTTTTTAGGAGTAAATTTACCATGGCTAGATCCTGGACAGCATTCCCTACCGATTTAAATAAAGTGATCTCATTATCGGACTCACGTTTTGGCAACTCTCCAGCTACTACCTGTCCCAATTCCGCATGTATTTGCTCAAAAGACCATTGTCCTTCCTCAATTGGAATTATGAGATCTCCCGCTTCTTTTTTGCAGGCTTTTATTTGGTCAACAATAACTTTAGATTGAGTTACTATATCTGTGGATACTTCTCGCATCATTGGTTGATGTGACCCAATGACATTCAAATGAGAACCTGATCTGATATCACTAAATTCAATAAGAGGGTGTTCAGAAGGCGTAGTAGTACAAATTATATCAGCTTCTTTTAAAGTCTCTTTAAATCCAATTTCACACTTAATCTTTTTTGAGTGTGAATCACAAAATTTTCCAGCAGTTTTTTTATTACGACTAAATACAATGAACTTTTTAATTTTACGCACTTTCATAATTGATTTGACATGAAAACTAGCTTGCACACCCGTACCAAAAATTGCACAAATCATAGCATCCTTTTTTGACATAAGCTTTGTAGCCAATGCTGACGCTGCTGCTGTTCGTATTGCAGTAATAGATACTCCATCCAATGTAGCAATTTGGTTTCCTCTTGAAGCGTCAAAGACTTCAACCGTACTATGAATAAGAGGTAAACCTTTTTGAGGGTTAGAATAATTTATAGATACCGTCTTTACGCAATAATATGGATTCCCAGTGATATATGCCGGCATAATAAGTGAGGTGGCATTTTTATCAGGAAAATCCATACTCAAACGATTTGGTGCAATTACATTACCTCTACTCAATTCCATAAAAGCAGACTCCATCGCATTGATTGCTTCTTTCATGGAAACCATATCTAAAATTTGTTTTTTATTTAGGTAAATCATGGATGAGAGATTTGACCTCTAAAAGTTAAGAAACCTAGTTAAGTGAATTGTAAACGGCTGATCTAAAATTTTTAGGAATATCCCAAGAAAACGGTGTTGTCCTCGTCATGAAAAGCCCATAAAGGTTTGTTTCATAGTCAATCCAAAAGTGTGTGTTATGATATCCTGCCCAGCCATAAATACCCTCTGGTGAATTAGTACCATCTAAATATCTATTTGTTAGAACAAAAAATGAAAAAGCATTATCAAATCCATAATAATACCGTCTCTCTGATTCATCTAAGCCATGGTATCTTGGAGAAAGAGGGTGCCCACCCATACTCCCTTTTGAAACAGGTGTTGTCATGATTTTAATTGATTCTTCGCTAATGATTTGTTTGCCATTGTAAACACCTTTATTTAATAACATTTCACAAAACTTACTATAGTTATCCATTGTGCTTACCAAGCCTTCTCCTCCCAATTGAGTTTTATTATCCTCTGGGTATTCGTTCTCGTCAAATTCAAACGTAAAATCAAGTTTTCCGTCCAGTTTTCTATATAAAATTTGAAATTTTTTTCTTTCATCATTGGTCATAAAAAACTTGGTATCGTTCATTTCAAGTGGAGTAAAAATATTTTCGTTTAAAAATTGATAAAAATTCTTTCCAGTTACAACTTCGGCAACTCTACCTAATATTGCTTGGTTTATGCCGTACAAATATTGTGTCCCAGGTTCAAACTCAACGGGATGGGAGGCAACATCCTTAACAAATTCATCTAAATCGTCATAGGAATAATCCCACCATGAGTATTTTTCATTATCATATCGATAGCCTGATCGGTGAGTCAGGAGGTGATAAATTGTTAGTTTATTATCACATTCATAAATTAAATCTCCCTTTTCGCATTTTAAATCTTTGAAATAAGGTATATATTTTGAAACTGGGTCATTAAAATTTATTAGACCTCTTTCGTTTAGTATCATTATTGATACGATCGTTATTGGTTTCGACATTGACCATATTGGGAAAATAGTTTCATTCGTGATCTCCATGTCACCCTCCTTCTTGGAGTTAACAATGGAGTGAACAATTTTTTTTCCATCTTTGAATACAATTGCAACATTACTGCCAGTTATTGCATTGTCAATAAGGGATTGTTGATAATTTTTTACGTTCTGACTCATGTTCAATCCAACAGAATTTTTCTTGTCGCATGCATTAAATAAAATCAAAAATAAGACTATTTGAAATCCTATTTTGATAGGATTAATTTGTTTCGCCATTTTTTATCCTTTTTTTTTGTTAAGACCTAAAACTATGTAATACTTAAGGTTTAATACAATGAATTATAGAATACAATTAAGAGTTTTTTCAATTCAAACAAATAAAAAGTAATATGAAATATCTGTTTTTAGTTGGGGTGATGTTTTGGATAATCTTTTGGTCTTTTACTTATCTGTACGATCAGACCAGATCAGGGAAAAGAGATAATACCAATTTGATCTACGCCACTCTTGGTGGGATTGGCCTCATCTACTATACGGTTAGATATATACTTTTATAGATTAATAAATAAAATACTACTTTTGTTATATGCTATTGACCCAAAGCTTTTTAAATCGGAATTAACACTCGGGTATTGTTTTTGTTGCTCCTTAAATAAATAATTTTGTTTAAAAAAAGTTTGAATTTTGTTGGTATTTTATTTTGTAATGGGATGGTATGTGGAAGGAGGTAGGTAAACAATATTATGTACAAGATACATTATCCCTTTTCACCTGCCTCCTAATCCTTAACCAAATTTTCTATTTCCGATACTCATAAGTTTCTTATATATTTCTATTTTTAATCTCCGTGAACCGCTTTAAACCCACCTTTGAGAAACAGATCAAACCATCCATTTGAAAAAAGTTCATTAAATAATATTAAAGTGAAAAGGAGTAGGAGAAGTCCCACAAATAAAATAAAAGTTTTTCCTTTCATGGATAGAGTTTAATTATCATTTTTCTTTTTTTACTTTTGCAGATCCCAAATTGACGTAGTAAACAAGTTTTTTCAACATAAGTTTTTGTTATCCCATTATAATTCCCATGCGTTTTTTAAATAAGTCTTCGCATTCCATATCTTTGTTTTTTCTGAAATAGAAGAAAAAAATAAATTCATTATTACACACGACTTAACAAATATAAGTTAGATCTATGCTCTTTTCATAGTGGACCAGAATCTAAACAAACTTTAAAAAAAGAGCATTATAATCTGGGTTTCTTTTCACAAAAAAATAGCACAAGATGTAAGGTCGTTAACATTTAGGGATAGAAGTACTGATCCCTAGATTTGATCATAAGCTATTGGCTAATTTCAAAATTTCCAATAAAAATGAATAAATGGTCTTTGAAAGTGCACACCTATCCAAAGTCGATCATCTAAAGCTATCTTATTTGTTATAAATCCAATATCAAAGTGGAAGGGAGTTTTCATCTTTGTATCACTTTCAAAGTTATTGACTTCTGGATAATATTCATCATAGAACACTTCCGCCATCACTTTAATGCTTTCTGATACATCAATATCAGTTGCAGCATAAACGCGAGGAGCAACATCTTCATTTGGGTAAAATACTGCACTTGTACCAATTGTGATATTGAACCTTCCGTTTCCTCCATCTCTAAGCTTGGAGGATGTAAGCGCACAAAAAAACTCGTACCAAATTTTGTCACCATTTGTGAAATCATCATTCCAACCATGTGCATATTGTTCATCTATGGTAGCACCTAGGCGAACATATCTACCTTTTGAAAGATCTATAGAACCATTCTCTTCCGCTTCTCCTCTCCATTTATATTTTCCTGGGAGACCCCTTGTGTGCATGTGACCTCCGATAGCAAATGATATTTGGGAGTCAACAGTTCCGGTTGTTAATAAGTTTAACTTTGGTCTGATATTAAAGTCCTGCCAAAAATAATTTACCCATTTACTGGTTATCTGGATACGGTCAGTGAGACCAAAACCCCAAGAAATACCACTAAAATAGAGCTTATTTTTTTCTATTGTATATCCAGTTGGATCAAACCAAATGTCTGCCAACCTTTCTTTACTGAAATACCATTCTTCAGATGAGTGATCTCTTGTCTTTTCCCAGCGTGTACCAAAAATGGTAGATCTTGGTGTCAATTGAGAATTTTTTTCTGGTTCATCCGGTTTTTGGCTTTTAATTAATTTTACGTCACCGGACTCTATTCTTACTTCTCCAAAAGCTGTTTGTAATACAAAATAAGAGGTTGTTTTTTCCAACACTAGGCCTTTTATTATATCTCCAGATTTTAGAGTTATGGTAACTGGCTCTTTTTTGAGATCGTTTTTATTAATAGTTATTTCCCCAAAAATTCTGCTTGTAAGTGTGATTGTGGTATCTGTTTCACTTATGACATTACCGGTAATTTTATCCCCAGATTTAAGATTTAGTGTCCGCTCTTTTGAAAAGGAGATTGAAATAAAGAGTAGAAACAGTAAATAGTTACGCATATTGGAATCTAACATCGTTTTCTAAAATTTGCATTACAATCTGCGATCGTGGCCAATGTTCACTTCTGGAGAAAGAAAAAGCTCAAAAGAATGTTCGACTTGGTAAATAAGTAAATGTAATTTTTTAATTTCCTTGAAAAAAATCAGATAATATTAGCAAATCAAAAATATTTACTTCTAAGTCAGAATTAACATCCGCGGAAGCTGACAAGCTATTATTATCAATAACAAAATATAACAATGTTATAAAATCAGAATTATTTAAAAGACCATCGTTATTAATATCATAAGGTATAGCAAAGTTATAATTAATTTTCATTGCAACAGGTCTGTGGTCTGAAATATTTTGATCATATTCATTCCAGCCACCTCCGAGATATTGATCTACCTTAATTGTTTTTGCTTCAATGGTATTTATTCCATTAAATATTTCATTAGTAACTAAAATATGATCAATATGAGAAGGCCAATTTGGGTAGGACCATTCTGAAATACTCCCTTGAGCAATTTCTAAATCTGCAAAAAAGTAATTAAGTGAGTCTTCTAATATTTTTCGGAATACGTTATTTGCTGGTGCTTCAGCTATGTTATCATTTAAATCACCTAAAACAATCACTCTTTTACTTTCAAGATTATTATCAATGTATTCTTTAATAAGATTTATCGCGGTATATCTCCTAGTTTCTTCATCAGACAGATTATCGAAATCAATCATACCATCACCGCAGCATTTGAAGTGATTGTTAATTATAAAATAATTTTGCTCCATAAAGTTAATATCCATCACCATAGGAGATCTTGGAAAAGCATTCCAATATGGTGAAGTAGTATAGATCTCATATATGTCATTGATCTCAACTGCTTCAGTTTTAAAAATAAATCCTAAGCCAGCAAACCAACTTGATTGATAATATCCATTATATGCCTGTAAAGTATTTATCATTTGGTCAAACATAAGTTCGCTATCTATCTCTTGTATGGCGATGATGTCTAAATCTAATTGCTGGATAATTTCTGCAACATAATCAGTGGTAATATGATCATTTTTTGGAAACCTTTCGATGTTCCAAGTCGCTATATCTAGTGAGTTATCATCGCCAAAAGACAAACTGTCTAAATTCTGACCATACAAAAAAAAGTTTAATAGAGGGATAGAGCGAGTAACACATTTGAGAATTTTTATACATGAAAAAACATAGTCGTAATTAAAGATATTGTATAAAAAAGTCATCTTTATTATATAAATATACGCAAATTATTTTGTGAGACTTGTCTTATTGTGAAAAATTATTTTTGAGTATCTCTATTTATTTGAAAGAATAGAACTCATGAAACGTGGGCTTTTTTAGCAACAAAAGTGAAATATTATAATTTAAGTGAAAATTGAATCAATGAACTATTTAAGAAGAATCATTTTCTTAGTTTGCTGAAATAGGCCTGCGTCAATGCTGTAAAAATATAATCCTGCAGATACTGGTTGACCTTGACCATTTGTAGCATTCCACTGAACAATATTTGAGCCACTATTTTGGAAACCATTTACCAAAATTTTTACCTCTTTTCCAAGGATATCATAAACTATGATTCTAACATTTGACTTCTCAGGCAATTTATATACAATGTTTGTGTTTGGATTAAACGGATTTGGACAGGCTTGTTCGAGTATATAAACTGAAGGGTTAAATTGGTCTTCAATTTTAAGCTGCAAAATTTCATTATCCATCCAAGTTAGTCTTTGACTTGTCCATGATTTTAAATATGAAACTTCTTCCTCATATGTGCCAAAAACGTAATAATTTGGCCATATATAATTACCTAAAATCGGCCATCTTGAAAAATTTCTATCAATTGCCTCTCCTAAATAAGTAACCTGATCATCAATTATATCAAAAATATGTTGTTCAGAAAAAATACTTGATCTTAATTCTGAATATCTCTGGGATACCATCATCTTAAAGTTCTCATCTTGCCACAATAAGTTCCACCAAAAGGACATTTGATCACCTCCTTCGGGATTAAATTCTAATAACCAGTTCTCTGGCTCCCAAGTCTCACCATAATCACAGTTTCCAAAACCATGATTGAAATCCCAAATTGGACCAGCCGTCAAACGATTATCTACACTTTCTTTGTCTTTGTAAATGTATGTACTCAATCTATAAGCGTCTACATTCTTTGCCAATTCCTGCAATAAAATAAAATCAACAAATGACTCTACATTCATCATTGTTGGGTAACCTGTTGAATCATTAGTGTAATCATCAGATAGCATTATGTTTTCAAATTCAGCAACATAGTTTTGAATATATTCTTCTTGCTGTAAGACAATATCACTTGGTTTAGGATAATGATAATTATATGTATTTCCATCATACTCACTATCAAAACCGCCTAGGTTACCCCCTGTATAATTCCAATCAAATTTTAAGATATATCCTCCTGTTATATCATCACCCTCAATCTCATCTGGATTTAATTTTGAAATGTCAATTCTGTTATTATCTCTTTTTATTTTTTCCATTAAAACGTATACACCCATGTATTCATCATTAAGAAATAACTCTGCGAATCTTGTCCTAGATGCATATCTTCCAATATCATTAGACAATTGATAGATTAATACATTTCTAATCATTGTTTTATCCTGCCAGGGTGCATATAAAATCCAATCATTTTCTTCTGGCATTCCTAAAAGTTTTACGTTTCTGTTATCTCCTTCTTCGTCCACAGTTTCAAATCTATAAGGGGTCTTTTCGTTCCCTTGGGACGAATTTCCTCTGCGTTCAATAGTTATATGACCATCATAGTCATTAAAATTATCATTAACATTATTATTGCCTGTTTCATTATTTATGATTCCCATATATGCAGGGATACGTGGCTCATCAGGTATTTGAATCCCATATGTATCTATCTTTATTATTGGGAGATGGGACTGTTCATAGATCACAGGCTCCTGAAACCAAGAGGGTGGTTCAGAAAAAAATTGAGAACCATCAGATACACCAAACGTCAAATAAAAATTTCCTGATAAATCAGATGAGGTCTCACTAACATTATGCACTTGTACTGCAAATACATTTAGGCCATAAATCAAGATACTATCCAAACTTAGTGAATCAATCATAATACTTTCAGGCAAGTCGCCATTATAAAAGAGTGCTTCATGATCATAATATGTCACAAAATCAAAAGGGACAAAAGTACCAGGTTCCGGTAGATTGTATGATCTCGCTACCTCAATACCATTTAAATATGCGATAAAACCATCATCATAATCTGCGCTTATTAAGGCACGCTTTAGTTTTGTTTTTTCTTCAACGTTGAAGGTAGCTCTAAAATATACAGATAATGTTTGATCAATAATTGTACCATCATCTCCATCCCCATAACCAAATCCACCGGGTCCTTCATTCCAATTGTTATCGTCAAAATATTCCTTATTCCAATTACTGTCAGGTTCTGAATTAGGTACTGAATACTTCCAATAATCGTTAGCGAAAACTGCGGTCTCCCAATGATCTTGCGTAAAGATTAAATTTATAACAAGAGCTATAGAAATCGGTATTTTTTTCATTTATTGAATAAGTCTTATATATCTAATTTATTTTTCTAATGATTATTAGAAGTTATCTATGAGCGATACTTTTTATATTTTCAAATTAAGAAAATTTCGTCTGATTTTTCTTTATTATTTACTCTCTTATAACATCATTTATTTAAATTAATTAATAAGAAACCGATGGATGAATGGTATTTTTTATTGGATATAATCGATATATCAATTGGATTATTGGTTGTATCATTAGTTCTTTTCATTCTTCAAAAAACTCCCTATTAAAATAATTACGTATTATTCCACAATTAAAAAATTCCACGAAATGCAGGGCTTTTTAAATTGAATATACTCTTGTTGGGTTAGTTCTCCCTTTTAAGGTTATTTCACCACTTAACTCAGATTTTTCAAATAACTTTTCTTCAAGAGCAGTGTACACTTCATGACTAAAGGAAATTTCTGTATTGAACTCTTTATTTGCCTGTTCTAATCTAGATGCAACATTTACGGTATCTCCAATGGTACTGTATTGGAGCATTTCTGGGCTACCTATATTTCCTGCAATTACGCTACCAGTATGAATACCTGTTCTCATTGTAATGGATTCGATTCCATGATTTTTCCAGTATCTCGAAAGTTTATTCTCGTCCCATCTGATATTTAATTCCTTTAATTCTTCTTTCATTTTCAATGAACACTCTACAGCTTGATTTTCATGACTTTTAAGTTTTTCAGGAGCACCAAAAACAACCATAATTGAGTCTCCAATATAATTCAAAATATGTCCATTGAATTCTTTAATAATCTCATGCATTTTTGTAAAGTACTCATTTAGAAAATCTAATGCTACTTCGGGCGACATATTTTCAGTGATGGTTGAATATGAACTCAGATCAGTAAATAATACTGAAACCCATTTGATTTCGCCATCTAATTCGCCCTCTTCTTTTAACATTTTATTTGATAAAACATCCCCAAAGTATCTTCGTAGTGTTTGTTGCATTAAATTTTTTGTTTCATTCATAGAAATTGTTTTTGCATAATCAAGTCTTTTACTTTTTTCGCCTGACCATTTAAAAAATGTAAGTATTGCAAAAGGGGCGACTATACCAAAAAATATATAAATTGGATTTAAATTGGGAATTAAGATTAACATTGGTGAATTAACAATTAGAGCCCAGATAGCAAATATCACGGAAGTCAAGAAGTTAAAAGGAACTACAACCAGAGTAATGATTAACAGAAAAGGCATGAAGATAATATCTCCAGCGCTAGAGGCATCTACTGCCTCCACCTGGGGTATTAAAAATCCAAATAAATATGCTTGATATGTGCTATAAATAACGAAAACAATCATGAAAATAGTTGGATAATTTGTTATTTTAAATTTTCCTTTGGAAACCCCAATAATTAACATTGATATTGAAATCACAACATTAATTAACATCAAAGGATGTAATGATTGGATCCTAAAGTAAAGGTCATAGATATCAGCAATGATTACTATCGATATGAAAAAGTAAGTAAACCTCAAAAATTTCCTAATTTTCTCGAGCCTATGTAAAGTAAAATCCTGCTCTAATATTGGATTTTCAAACTTACATGAGTATCGGTCAATTCTTGGTAAACTTTCTATAATGTTCATATTTTAATTTAGCCACCATCCCACAAACAAAAAACCCCATGAAATGTGGAGTTAGGTAATTATGGAAATAAATACTATTTTTCTCACAATCATCTAAAAGTAAAAAGGATATTTATGAAACTTACTACTGCTCAAGCGATCGTTAAGTTTTTAAGTCAGCAATTTACTGAGCGAGATCAAAAAGAGTATAAATTCATTAATGGAGTTTGGGGGATTTTTGGTCATGGTA
>MDTG01231198.1_pt1 | contig 10581 bp, 5 predicted proteins | sample 811421 | NCBI WGS metagenome assembly MDTG01 (sample SAMN05326645, study PRJNA326480) | marine metagenome | isolation source: seawater | place: Pacific Ocean: South East | collected 2011
CCGATTACACTAAATCGAATAATGGATTCGGTAAATTATGGCTAAAGAATCTGAAATTGATGAAGAACATGTATCGATTGACGAGGGCAGCAGTGAGGATTCCAATAGTGACCCATCGGCAGGGCAATATTTTTCTGGGATTTTGTTAGGTTTGTTGATATTTATTGTTGGTGGTTATTGGTTGATGTTAAACGGGCTAGCCCAAGGCAATGGGCCGTGATGATATTTACTTCAGAAAAAGAAGTGAAATTGTTCCGTCAACGACTTCTTGCGAGTTTTTTCTTCCGCTCATCATGAGGCGCTCCCACTTCTCTAAGCAACCTTTCTCTAAGTGCTTCGTGTAACCACATGCCATCATTCAATTCTAGCAATAAACCACGCTCCAACAAAGCAGCAGGTGGTCTACCATCATGGTTGCAAGCAGCTGCAAGTTTGGACCATGGTACTGGTCTATCTGATACTGCTAGAGTAGCAAGAAGTTCCTTCTCCCCTACTGGCAATACATCGAGGATTTCTTCATCCAAAAACCTGAGCCAATCACCATGTGTAACTTCTCCATACATTTCCATCAATTCAATTGCAAGAGGATGTCCACCAGTGACTTTGTGAATTACTGGTGCAGAAGGTAAATCCGAACCCGATATATCAGAAATCCAAGCATCTAGATCCTCTACGCTAAGTCCCAATAGAGGCATCTCTTGAACTCTATCTCTTGTATGAACATCCCTTCTATCGTAGAATGTAAGTGTTGTTCGACTGACTAGAAGCAATTGCAGAGGGGATGAATCTGCTACTTGTAATAACGCCCCCAATAAATCCAAGGCTTCTTCAGCGATGTGGTGAACATCATCTAATACTAGCAAGAAGTATGGTGGAGGGCCTGCTTCTTCCTCCTCTGAAAACCTCTCTCGCAAAACACTGGGATCAGTCAAATACGAAAGTAATAATCGTCGATATGCGTCGATATCGAGTTTGGCACCTGGTGTCAATGGAAGTGTATCCATTAACTGAACTGGATCATGTGCTGCATCAATTCCAACTCTATGCAAAAGGGAGGTGGCAAGACCCAAAGAAGTGTCCCAAGGTTGGCAGGGATACCAGCAGATGGATAACTGTTCATCATCTGCCATTCTTTGATGTAACCAATGGGCAACAAGTGTTGACTTGCCAATTCCAGCAATCCCATGAACGAGCATGCAGGGTTTCTTTGAATCTATCCAATTTTCTAAAGTTTGAATCTCATCAAAACGCCCATGCACATCACGTGTTTCTGGTGGTTTTGTATGATACGTTGCATGTGCACCTGCACCCAGTTTTAGCCTTCCAGGAGATGGTTTTCCTGTGTCACTTTTGCTTTTGATAAGGCCAAACCGAATATCGCCAAAAGTCAACACACCCTCATGTTGTGCATGCATCAAAACCTGCAATAATGTCAACTCAGCGGATAATCGAGCACTGGCTTGGGATGCTGGGAGTTCGAGTAACTGGCCATCTTCATCCCGAATTAATACTTGAGTTCTGCCTAGATAATTGGCTCTGGATTTCGCTTCGGCCCGGCCTAAATCTGTCAGCTGCCATGTTTTCTGCCTACGGCTTTCGCCCCTAACTGTTCGAGTATGTTCACTAACCCATTGATTCTTCAAAACGACTCTCATCGACCGACTAACGTTTGGAGGGTGAAGTGCACATGCCTCTGCAATACCTGGACGTGTTACTGAAGAACTAACCATGTACAAATCTGCTTGATTATCTTGCTCGAAAAGATGCAGGAGAATCCGGTCTTCAACCGAGATGTGGACTCGAAGATCATTGCTCGGCATCAACCCTCCCTCTGCACTCCTACTGTTGAAGTTCTCGCACACAAGGGCTGTTCTCTCACGCGTGTGCGCGTGATGCAAAACAACCGCAAGACCTTATTCCTATGAATACAGGCGGGACCATGGCTGCGGAACGACTTGGTCATAATGCTGCCTCGTTCCGCGCAATAATCATCTCGGCGTTGATGGTTACTAGTACTCTGCTGGCAGGTAGTGTTCTAGCAGCCGATACCGATGGTGATGGAACTGATGATTCGATTGATGATTGCCCTGTAGCAAGTGGAAACAGTACTGTTGATAGAACCGGATGTCCAGACCGTGATGGTGATGGAACCAGTGACCTAAATGATCCATGGGTGATTTCGAATGGAGGTTATCAAGAAGACCAGTATGATTCCTCGAGCGATGAATACTCAATGGTAAGATTCAATCATGATGGGACACAATATGCAACCATTGAATATACAGGCGGATGGAGTGGAAATACTTACTTGAGAATTTGGGATACTTCGAATAGACAAAATCTCAGGACAATCCAAAGTGGAGGAGGCTCCGCAGATTTGGATTGGTCACCAAATGGCCAACATGTCGCATTATTGACCAATGACAATGAGGTGAAAATCTACAACGCCAGCAATGGAGCGCTGGATGATGAATTTGATGCAAATGGAGAAACTGCAGGGGAATTGAAATACAGTCCTGATGGGACGATGATTGCTGTTGCGGGTTACCGTGATGGGAATAATGGAGATGGGCAAGTAGAAATCTTTAGCTCATCTAATGGTAACTTATTGGAAACTCTAGAGCCCGGTAGTACTGTTTACTATTATTCAGTAGATTGGAGCCCCGATGGGAATAGGCTTGCAATTGGTGGTTATGAGAATGTATACATCTACGATGTAAATCCAAACTGGGTCCTGAATAGGACTATTACAAATGTTTTCAGTTATGTGAATGCAATCGCATGGTCCCCTGATGGAAACATGCTTTCTGTTTGTTCTGGATGGGGAGGGAGTGATGCACGAGCAAGGGCTTACAGTTCATCTTCCGGAGCGCAATTGTGGAGTTATACGACCTCTACTTCATGCCTCGATACAGCATGGTCTCCTGATTCATCCCAAGTTGCATTTAGTCATTCTTACTACCGATCAGATGGAGCCAGTATTCATTTGTTCTACTCAACTACTGGCGTCAAGTTGGATACAATGTCAGCCCCAAGGCCTGGTGGTTGTACTAATGGTGGCGGGAGCAACAATTGTGGTACCATAGATGGATTAGATTGGCATCCAGATGGGAATTATCTAATTTCAGCACACGGGAGGAATGATGAGGGTGTCTATCACTGGGTTGTCGATCCCGATATAGACAATGATGGATATCTTAACCCTGATGATGCCTTTCCCGAAGATGGAACACAATGGAATGATACTGATAATGATGGATATGGAGATAATCCTGCACCAGCTACAGAACCCGACTCATGTCCAACTACACCAGGGACTTCTTATGTCGATGTTTTCGGTTGTCCAGATTCAGATGGTGATGGATATTCAGATGCAGGAGATGAATTCGATGATGACCCCTACCAATGGGCAGATGCAGATGGCGATGGGTATCCATCCAACGTTAATGACCCAAGAGAGCCAAATCCCTACGGATCCTTAGACCACTTTGACGACAATCCCACTCAATGGGATGATACCGATGGTGATGGGTATGGGGACAATTATGCAAATTCATCTTGGGCTCAAATAAGGCCAAGTAGTTGGCCTGGCCAATTGATAGTGTCAATGACACCAAATCAATTGATTGATGTGGATACATTCCCACTTAACCCTGAGCAATGGAACGACACTGATGGTGATTGGGTCGGAGATGAACCTTTCACTGCTGTTTCAGATGGTTGCCCGCTAGTTTGGGGCAATTCGGTTTGGGACCGAATAGGTTGTCCAGATTCAGATGGCGATGGATATTCAGATCCTGGTAATGCTGGACCAGGAGAAGGTCTCGCAAGTCCAAACGGGGATGCGGATGCATTTGTGAACGATCCAACACAATGGCATGACTCCGATGGAGACGGTTTCGGTGACAACAAATCTGGAAACATGGGAGATGAGTGTCCTGGGGAAGCCGGTTCGAGTCAAAAAGCAATTGAGTGGAATGAACAAAACGGAACTTACGACGATATCCCATGGCATGGCTGCGCCGACAACGATGGTGATGGTTATGCAAACGCTGGTGAAGCGTTCCCAAACGACCCCACACAGTGGGCAGACACTGATGGCGATGGGTTTGATAGGAATAATGCGGTTTCTTCTTGCGGGGACAATCCGTCTGGAAACAATCCCGATTTGTTTCCAACAGATGGTACTCAATGTGGAGATAGAGATGGTGATGGGTATGGGGACAATCCCAGTGGACCAAATGGCGATGCGTTTCCTGATGACCCCACGCAGTGGTGGGATGCTGATGGTGATGGGTATGGAGACAATCCTGAGGGATTGTTAGCTGATGTCTGTCCAACCGTATATGGCACTGCAACTAGTGAAGAGGCGCGAGGTTGCCCAGATAGCGATAGTGATGGAACTCCAGATCCACAAGATGCGTTTCCTGACAACCCATTCCAAGATTCCGATAGAGATGGAGATGGGTATGGAGACAGTCCACTAACAATTGATGCTGATGATTGTCCAGATTGGCCGGGCAGCTCGTCAGAAGGTAACATGTATGGCTGTACAGATACTGATGGCGATGGTTGGGCCGACGAGATTGACGTATTCCCAGATGACTCTAGCCAATGGGTTGATGCTGATGGTGATGGATATGGTGACAACTATTCATTCACAAATGTCACAGGAGAAGAAAGGTCAGATGGTTCTCTACGTTGGAATTGTGATACTGATGCTGCATTCATTATATCTCGAGTCCAGAATGGTGACGCATTCCCTGATGACGCCACCCAATGGAGCGATATTGATGGTGATGGATATGGTGACAATTACAAGGATAACTCAACTATTCGTCTAGATTGTTGGCCTGGTCAACTTCTAGAGGGCGCTAGGAATTCTGACGCATTCCCACTGAGAGCCTCACAATACAAAGATGCTGACCGAGATGGATATGGTGACAATAGTACCGGCCTAGCCTTCGAACCAGATCTCTGTAAAAGCGTGCAAGGATTCTCATTCGAGGATAAGTTTGGTTGTCCAGATTCAGATGGTGATGGTTGGTCCGATACAGCAGATTCTTGTCCATATGACCCCGATGTTCACTTGTCAGGGCAGACCTGTAAAATTACAGAACTAAGTTCAGGAGAGGCTCAAAGTGAAGAGGCAGACTCAGCGATGATGCTTTGGATAATGGGCGGGGTAATCACTTTGCTATTGGCACTAATCTTTGTTGCATTGGTTGCCAAGCAAATGGGTGCTAGAAAGCGGTTGACTGAGATTCGCAATCTTCAGCAACAAGAAATGGCATTTTCTGCTGAAGAGGATGAAAGAAGGGAGAAGTGGATTGAACACTACCTATCGACGGGCCAAATCGATAAGGCGAAAGAGTTGGGATATGTGGAAAAGGCTGAATGGCAAACGCATATGGAACAACAAGCTGCTGAAGAAGCGTCTCTACCTGACTTTGGGGATTTACTAAGTTAGGCGGAAAGATCATCGTCGAACCTGTTGTAGGGTAAATCATCGAATGATTCGATATCTTTGGCATTCAAAGACAAATTGTGTTTGAGTGCTTCCTTGATAGTCACCCAATCTGGCGATGTGCCGTCAATCCAGTCATAGCGATGCCCGGGTATTAATCTCCAATTTGGTGGGAGTTGTTGAAGTATTGATTTCGCCCTCGCTAAACTGCGCCATTGTGCTTGCGGGTCTGAACCTGGTAAGTCAACACGCCCTGATCGCATTGTGAAAAGAAGGTCGCCCGCAACATAAACACCATGTCCGTGAAATGTAACATGACCGGGAGCGTGACCAGGAGCATGGGTAACTCTGAGTTGTATCTTCCCACAACACCATTCAATTGTTTCATTTGGTATCTGATTCCAAGTATGGGTAAAATCCGTTTTCCGAAATATGATGCGGCCTAGTAAACTCGGAGAAACTGATTCGATGTGGCCCCAGACCTCGATTTCTGGGAAATTGTCTCGAATTTTCTTAACTCCTGCAGTATGATCTCTATGTGTATGAGTCAATAAGATATGAGTGGGAAACAAATCATCAGTTTCCAACGCTTCAATCCACCCTTTCCCATCATATGGATCAACTATAGCAACAATGTTGTTCTCACGATCTATGAACGCTGAATTCATGTTTGCATATGGGCCCATTTGAGTGACCCAGAGTTCAACTCCAGAAGAGTCGCGAGTAATTGCAAATTCACCTTCTTGGAGGGGCATGACTCGGCATAGTAAGGAGGGGAATCAAGTATTCGGAGGAACATTGGCCCCCCTAAGGGGGTGCCAATGGTTTCAAACGGGAGGGCTTTACTGACGATATGGGGCGGAGTGATGAGTGGACGGACTAGTTTCAGTTCCGGGGCGCTTGGATTACTATTGCTCGTTATGCTACTAGCGCCGTTATCATCGGCTGAGCCAAATGAGAATGGTATGGAATTGCTTGTAGAATTTGATTCGCCTGATAATGGCCTTTTCTACACAGAATCTGGAGAATTACAAGTCACCCTGAAGGTAAAAAATCATGCAAATGTTCCCCGGGATCTCATTTACAATCCAGCTTGTCCGTTTGATTTACAAATATTCAGTGACGAGTGGGCCTTTGATTTGAATGAGGAGCGGGTTTGCCCAACACAGAGTAGGGCGATGACAATTCAACCAAACCAAGAGAGAATTGTTTCAACTTGGAATTGGGATTGGGGAAATGCTCCAAGTGCTGATTTAGAAATGGAATTCACAATCTCAAATCAGGATATCACTCTACAAGTTAGTGACTCTGTAACGTTTAGAAGAATTACTACCATGCCGGAAAATTTGCAACTTAATGCGGTTCTGGCTGAAAATATTGGAGACGGATATGGGCATAATAACGCAATGCCTGCAATGATTCATGTGTCTTTAGTGAATGTTGGTGCAGAAAGTTTGACCATTCCATTTGATTCAAATTGTAGGGTGCAAATCATCGAAGTTACTGAATTGGGATGTGGAGAAGGGGTTCTCGAATCTGGGGATGATGTCTCTTTGGGATGGCATGCATGGGATTTCTTCAATGCTGAAGAAGGTGAGCAAATCATCCCAATTGAATTAACAGCTGTAGAAAATTCACAAACTAATGTTGTTACGTTTTATTCGATTACCCCAAGTAATTCAGAATATAATTTGATACCGAGTGTTACTATTGACATGAATGAAAGTTTGGTTTGGTATTTCAGTTTGGAAAACACAGAGGATAACCCTGCTAAATTGCTCTATGAAAGTACATGTGTTGTTCAATCACATATCATTTCACCATCGGGAGAAATAATCCATGATACTCGCGATTTACAGCAATGCCACCAATCTAGAAGTGAACAAAAAATTGACTCTCTTGAAACTTATACAATCGCATCAGATGGTTGGGATTACACTGGAGAAAATGGATGTGAAATTGACGATGGACGATATTTGCTGGTTCTAAATCAACCAGACTACGGGCTGGTTGCAACTGAATCATTTGATTACACCAATAGTGGGAATAATCCAAATTGTATGAACCAAGAACAAGATGCCAGTCAGATACAACTTTCTGTAAATGACTTGGTTGTCTTGGACGCTGACTCTGAAATGGAACGAATTTCCTTTTCGATCCAATTGAAGAATTATGGTCCAAATAGTGTTGACTTGTACTGGCCAACAGATTGTACGCTTGAAATGCAACTTGCACTTTCTGGAAAGAATACTGAGCGCATGTGGTTTACAAGTTGTCAAAATATTGCAGGGCAACACACTGTTATTGATTCAATGGATGAATACAATTGGGGCCCAATAGAAATACCATTCACTGAGGAAGGTCAAGAGTTTGCGCACGGCAGTTGGCAATTATCAATTGGCACGACCTCGTTGCCATCATTTTCAACTCAATTAGCACACACCTACGATGGCATACATCGTTCGCCCCTAGCAGAGAATGTGGGGGATGTTACTATTGCAGATGAACCAGATTTGATTGTTGAGGAAGTTGTATCAATGCCTGAAGAGTTGGTCATCTCTGGTAACTGGCACTATGTTACTACATCAGGAGTTGGTTGCTGGTTAATTACAGATGATTCAGGTGTTGAGCATACCTACGTAGCACACATGCAAGATGGTGGGTGGTACCCTATCCCACTCCTATCAGGGACGTATGTCATTGAGGAGAGTGATTCCGTAGGAGATTGCAAAGCATGGTCAGGTATTGTCATTCTAAAAACCGTGAATGAAACTAATAACAACGAAATTGTGGTAATTCCTGAAGAATCTGAAAGTAATCCACCTTCTACAATAGATTTAGTTGTTGATTTAGCACCTACATCTGTAGCAGTTGTTGCAAGTACATCTCTTTCGATTATGATGCTATTGTACATCGGAAACACAGAGTGGATTCGAATTCCAGCACTGCAAATTGGACTTGGCCTAGTGGCCATGGTACGAAAAAGTGGGGAACATGATGGAGAGTATCAGCGTGGGAGGATTATGGGTTACCTTACAGCAAATCCTGGCGTTCACTTCCGCGCGTTATTAGGTGCCCTCGAAATGAGTAATGGGCAATTGACTCATCATCTAAAACATTTAGAAAGCCATGAGCGAATATGGAGAAGGAAAGATGGTCGCTTGGTGAGATTTTATCCGGCTTCAATCCAGTCGAGTTTGAATGATGAAGATTTGCCCGTTCCATTATTGACTCCTGATCCAAATAGTTTGCAAGGTAAAATTTTGCGCTTACTCGATGCGACTGAGAACGACATCGTTAATCTGAGTCAAAAAGAATTGGCAATTAGGCTGGAAGCGAGTCAGCAACTGGTTAGCCACCACCTCCGAACATTGGAGAAATTTGGCTTGGTTGAACGTGAGAAGGTGGGCATGCGTTATCGATACCAATTGACGAGGGAAGCTATCTTCTTGGTCAATAGCAATGAATACGACATTTCAACCGAATGAGGTGAACTGTTGCGGTTCATTCAAGAAGACCTCTGAATTGGCAAGCGTGCACCGTAGGTGCACGTAAACGCATGAGGGATACTGTGATGGAATACAATCCCGCAACAATCGAAGCCAAATGGCAAGAGGCATGGGGCGAGGGTGCTGTTTTTGAGAGCGATGTTGATCAAAGCAAACCAAAATTCTACTGTCTAGAGATGTTTCCTTACCCCAGTGGGAAAATGCACATGGGCCATGTCCGCAATTATAGTATCGGAGATAGTATGGCGAGATTTCGACGTTTATCGGGATTCAACGTTCTGTATCCAATGGGTTACGATTCCTTTGGCATGCCCGCAGAAAATGCAGCAAAAAAGATCGGTGGGCACCCGCACGATGTGACTTGGGAGAACATCAACAGTATTCGCAGCGATTTGCAGAAAATGGGTTTCTCATATGATTGGCGAAGAGAGCTTGCAACCAGTGATGCAACCTACTACAAATGGAATCAATGGATTTTCCTTAAATTTCATGAAATGGGGCTTGTTGAGAGGCGGACTGCTCCTGTCAACTGGTGTGAAAAATGTGATACTGTACTAGCAAATGAACAGGTCAAGAATAATCGATGCTGGCGCTGTGCGGATGAAGTTCGACAGAAGGATATGGCTCAATGGTTCCTAAAAATGACTGCTTATGCTGATGAATTACTCGATTCGTTAGAGGATATCGATTTTCCTGAAAATGTCCGGGCAATGCAAAGAAATTGGATCGGTCGGTCTCACGGTGTAGACATCGATTTTCCTCTCGTGGGAGAAAAAGAAGTTATCCGTGCCTTCACGACACGTCCTGATACCATCTTTGGTGTGACTTTCGTGACACTGGCACCTGAGCATCCTTTGTGTGAAACATTGGTTTCAGGTACCGAATATGAAGCGAGTTATCGTGAATTGGCGGAAGAATGTGCACGGATGTCTGAGTTCGATCGTGTCAATATGCTACGTGACAAAAAGGGTGTCTTCCTAGGACGCTATGCAAGTAATCCTTTGACCGGAGAGGATGTTCCCATCTATGCTGGAAATTTTGTAGTCGCCTCTTACGGGACAGGTGCTGTGATGGCTGTTCCAGGGCATGACCAACGCGATTTTGATTTCGCAAAGAAATATGATATCCCCATCCGCCAAGTATTGTCTGAAGAACAAGGAAAAGAACCGAAAGTTACTGGACGTGCTTTCGAAGGTTTAGGATGGATGGTTAACTCTAATCGAGATGGTTTTGATGGATTGTATGGTGATGATGCCAAGCAGGCAGTGATTCAAGCCCTTGAAAGCGAAGGTATGGGGCAAGGGACTACACAATATCGACTCAAGGATTGGTTGTTGAGCCGTCAAAGATTCTGGGGGACACCAATACCATTCATCCATTGTGATGACTGTGGCGTGGTTCCTGTGCCCACAGAAGATTTACCTGTCGAATTACCACTTGATGTGGTATTTACGGAAGACCAATCGGGGAATCCGCTCGCCTCACACACAGGTTTTGTCAATACGTCCTGTCCCAAATGTGGTGGTAAGGCAATGCGGGAAACCGATACCATGGACACTTTCTATGATTCTTCATGGTACTTTTTGAGATTTGCAGATGCAATGA
>MDTG01292807.1_pt1 | contig 10581 bp, 9 predicted proteins | sample 811421 | NCBI WGS metagenome assembly MDTG01 (sample SAMN05326645, study PRJNA326480) | marine metagenome | isolation source: seawater | place: Pacific Ocean: South East | collected 2011
AAAACTATACGAAAAACTTAGAGAAAAATCAGTAGGAAAAGAAAAGTTCGTACTTCATGACGGACCACCATATGCAAACGGGCACATACATATGGGAACTGCCTTAAATAAAATTTTAAAAGATATTGTTACAAAGTTTCATCAAATGAATAATAAAGATTCAATTTATGTTCCCGGTTGGGATTGTCATGGCTTACCAATAGAGTGGAAAATCGAAGAGGAATATAAAAAGAAGAAAAAAAACAAAGACGAAATTCCAACAAAAGACTTTAGAAAGGAGTGTAGAGAATTTGCACAAAAATGGATTGGCATTCATAAAAATGAATTCAAAAGATTAGGTGTCATAGGAGATTGGGAAAATTATTATTCTACAATGAGCTTTGATGCAGAAGCCCAAATTGTGAGGGAGTTAGGAAAATTTTTAGTTGAGGGTAGTCTTTATCGTGGCTTTAAACCAGTCTTATGGTCAACTGTAGAAAAAACAGCTTTAGCAGATGCTGAAGTAGAATACAAAGATCATAAATCCAATACTATATACGCAGAATTTCAAATAAAAAAAACTGATAAAGATTTTTTAAAGGATGCATCAGTTGTTATTTGGACTACTACTCCTTGGACAATTCCAGCAAACAAAGCTTTAGCTTATAACCAAAACCTTAATTATGCTGTTTTGCAACTCGAAAATAAAAAAATTATTATTGCAGAAAAATTAATTAATTCTGTAATAGATAATTGTGGTCTAGGTAAATTTAAAATTTTAAAATCTTTTGAAGGAAAAATATTTAAAAATACAATATGTTCCCACCCATTTAAAAACCTAGGTTATAAATTTGACGTTCCTATGCTTGAGGCAGATTTTGTTACTCTAGAACAAGGCACAGGCATAGTTCATTGTGCTCCCAGTCATGGTCCAGATGATTTTAATTTGTGTCTAAAACACGGAATGAAGGCTATAGAGACCGTTAATAATGATGGTAGATATACTAAAAATATTCCTATTTTTGAGGGAACCCATGTTTTCAAAGCAGATGAAATTATTATAAAAAATTTGAGTGAACAAAAAAATCTTTTGGGTAGCGGAAGTTTAGTTCATAGTTATCCTCATTCTTGGAGATCTAAAGCTCCATTAGTTCACAGAGCAACGCCGCAATGGTTTATTTCCATGGAAAGTCATAAGTTAAGAAATAAGGCTTTGAAGTCGATCGATCAAACAGCTTTTTATCCAGAAAAAGGAAAAGCAAGGATAAGAGCTATGATCGAAACCCGACCTGACTGGTGTATTTCTAGACAAAGATCCTGGGGTGTTCCTTTACCAATTTTTGTTAATAAAAAAACTAATGAACCTTTGCGAGATAAAGAAGTTGTAGAAAATATAGCAAAGATTTATGAAAAAGAGGGTTCCGACTGCTGGTTCTATGATGATCCCCAAAGATTTCTTGGAAAAAAACATAAAAAGGAAGACTTCATCAAGTCAAATGACATAGTAGAAGTTTGGTTTGATAGTGGCTCTACACATTCATTTGTTTTGGAAAAGAGAAAAGATTTGAAGTGGCCTGCATCAATGTATCTTGAAGGTTCCGATCAACACCGTGGCTGGTTTCATTCATCTTTATTGGAGTCTTGCGGGACAAGAGGCAGAGCTCCCTTTGATAGTATTTTATCCCACGGATTCGTTGTGGATGGGAAAGGCATGAAAATGTCTAAATCTGCAGGTAACATAATTTCTCCAGAAGACATACTGAAAAAATACGGAGCCGATATATTAAGACTATGGGTAGCATCCTCTGACTATGCTGAAGATTTAAGAATAGACCATTCGATACTTGACCAACATGCAGAGTCTTATAGAAAAATAAGAAATACTTTTAGATTTATTTTAGGTAACTTGAGAGATGATTATAATCCTCAAAATTTTAAGAAAATTAAAAATGATGAATATCCCGAACTTGAGAAATTAATTTTACATAAAATTTATGTATTGAATCAGGAAATAAAGAAAAATTTAAAAGAATATAATTTTCACAAACTCCAGAAAGACCTTTTAAATTTTTGTGCTCTGGATCTTTCATCGTTCTATTTTGATATAAGAAAAGATATTTTATATTGTGAAGATTTAAATTCAAAAAAAAGAAAAAATTGTATTAATTTACTTAATATAATTTTAGAATGCCTGATTAAATGGTATGCTCCCGTTCTTTCATTTACAACAGAAGAAATTAGTCAACTTGCTCAAAAAAATAAAAAAACAAGCATTCATGAAGAGAGTTTCCCAGAAATTCCAAGGAGCTGGAATAATGAAGAATTAATAAAAAAATGGGACAAATTATTAAATATCAGACAAAAAGTTAATATTGCAATTGAAGAAAAAAGATCAACCAAAATAATTGGATCAAGCCTTGAAGCAGATATCGAAATTGATTTACCAAAAACTGAATTTGATATTTTAAAGGAAGTAGATGCACAAGAATTATTTATAGTTTCTAAATTTAAGCAAAATATTTCAAAAGAAAAAGAAGATATACTTGTTAAAGTAAAAAAAGCAGAAGGCACAAAGTGTTCTAGATGCTGGAAAATTGTTGTAGAAGTAAAAGATAATAAATGTTCTAGATGTTTAAAAATAAAATAAAAATTCAAAAAATTGATATTTATAGTTTTATAATAATATCATTAATTTTTGCCTCAGATAGATTTTCAAAAATTTATGCAATAAAACTTATAGAATCTAAAGGAAGAGAAATTTTTTTATCTGATTTCTTAAATATAACTTTGAATTGGAATACAGGAATAGGTTTTGGGTTATTGAGTTTTGACGGATCAATATTTTATCACACAATTTCTTTACTAATTTTGATAATAATAATCTATTTAATATATCTTATGGTAATGTCTGATAGTTTAGGAAAAATTATTTTTTCAATTATTATTGGTGGCGCCTCAGGTAATCTATATGACAGGTTAACTTACTTTGCTGTACCAGATTTTATCGATTTTCACATTAATAATTTCCACTGGTTTACATTTAATTTTGCAGATATTTTTATTTCTATCGGAATATTTGCTATGATAATAAGAGAGTTAATTTTTAGGAAATGAAAAAAAACAATTATAAAAAATTTTACTTTATACCGATCCTTCTTCTCTTTTCAGGTTGTGGTGACGGTTTTAAAAATTTTAGAGATGCAATTACAGGTCAAAAAGTGCAAACGACAGATGAGTTTTTAATAAAGAAAAAGGATCCATTAATATTGCCACCAAAATATGAAGAGCTTCCTTTACCTAGCAGGCAAAAAACAGACTCAGAGTCAGATAGCAAAAGTTCAGTAGAATCTATTCTTTCTAAATCAGAGGGAGTAAAAACAGATAATAGATCTATATCTAATTTAGAAAAGGAAATTTTAGAAAATTTAAAAAATAATAATTAATATGATTTCTTCAAAAGAAATTACAGACAGAGTCATTAAAAAAAATAGTATTTTATATAAGAGTTTTTTTCCAGATTATAAATACAATTTTGATTTTAAAAAAATCAGAAAATTTAAAAAATTTAAAACAGTTATTTTAATTGGAATGGGTGGATCAATATTGGGCGCTAAAGCAACATATTCATTTTTAAATCATAAAATTAAAAAAAAATTCATTTTTATTGATAATCTTGACGATGCATATTTAAATAAAATAAAAAAAGAAAATAATCTTTCAAAATGTCTTTATTTAATCATATCTAAATCAGGAAATACAAGTGAGACGATTTATAATGTTAATTATTTTGGAAATTTTTTAAAAAAAAATAATGTCATTATTATTACAGAAAATAAAAATAATATTTTATGCAAATTTGCAAAAGAAAAAGGCTTCACCTTCGTACCTCATAGAACAAATATAGGAGGAAGATATTCTATTTTTTCTGAGGCCGGTATGTTACCCGCTTATCTTATGGGTTTAAATCTTAATAATTTAAAAAAAAATCTCAGAAAATTTTTAAATAATAAAAAAATATTGTCAAATTCTCGTAAAGAAATTTTAAATTTTAAAAATAATAAGTTCAAGATTTTAATATTTTTTAATTATATACCAGAACTTAACGATTTCCTCTTTTGGTTACAGCAGCTTTTAGCTGAGAGTTTAGGGAAAAATAAAAAAGGTTTTTTACCAGTTGTTTCACCAGCACCAAAAGATCATCATAGTTTATTACAATTATATTTAGACGGGCCCAAAGATAAAATCTTTTATGTATTTAATTTTTTAAAAAAAAAAGGTTTTGACAATCTAAAATTTTCGCAGAAAAAAGCTTTTGTCGAAGTTTTAAAAAAAAACAAAATTCCTTTTAGAGAAATCAATATAAAAAAATTAGACGAAGATACACTTGGAAAACTATTTTTCCTGTTTATTATTGAAACATTGGCTTTAGGCGAGCTTATGAAAGTAAATACTTTTGATCAACCTGCCGTAGAACAAGTTAAAGTCTTAACAAAAAAGTTTCTAAAATTAAAATAGTTCAGCAAAAAAAATTTGTGAGCGTCCATAAATCCGATTTTCAATAATATTTATTTTGTTATTAAAAAATTTTTCACTATTTTTTTCTCTATGAAAAACACAAATATGTTTTAGGTTTAAAATATCATTTTTTTTAACTAAATTTAAAATTTCATTATATTTATAATCGTCATAAGGAGGATCTAAAAATACAATACTGTATTTTTTTTTTATTTTATTTTTTTTTTTACAAAAATCAAAAACATCTTCGGAAAAAATATATGATTGTTTTTCAATTTTTAAATTTATAATATTTTTTTTAAGATCTAATAAGGTGTTTGAGTTATTTTCAACAAAAGTAATCTCCGAAGCTCCTCTTGATAAGCATTCTAGGCCAAAAGAACCGCTACCAGCATATAGATCCAAAATATTTGAATTTTTAATTTTAACTTTAATTTTTCTTGAATGTTCAATTATATTGAAAATATTTTCCCTAACAATATCTCTTAACGGTCTAGTATTAAAATTTTTAGGGAAATAAAGTTTTTTATTTTTAAATTTACCGCTTATTATCCTCATTTCTTTTTAATTGCTCTCCAACCTATATCTTTTCTAAAAAAACCTTCTTTCCAATTTAATTTTCCTAAATCATTCAAAGATTGCTGTCTGGCTTCCATCAAACTATCAGCAGAAGATGTAATATTAAGAACTCTACCACCTTTTGAAAAAACTTTTCCATTTGTTTCATAAGTACCAGCGTGAAATATCTGATTATCCTTATCGGATTTAATTTGAGATAAATTTTTGATTTCCAAGTTTTTTTTATAAGTACCAGGATAACCTTTTGTACACAATACTATCGTTATACACTCATTATTAAACCACTCGATTTTTATTTTATCTAATGAATTTTTTATAGCGCTTTTAATTATTTCTAGAAGATCTGTTTTTAACCTCATCATTAATACTTGGCACTCTGGATCGCCCATTCTAATATTATACTCTATAAGGTAAGGTTCACCGTTATTTATCATAAGTCCTGCATATAAAAATCCTTTATATGGATGCCCAGAATTTTTCATTGCAAGCAAAGTTGGCTCAATAATTTTTGTTTTAATTTTTTTTTCAAGTTTATCTGTTAATATTTTTGCAGGAGAATAAGCACCCATACCACCTGTATTAGGACCCGTATCATTTTCACCGACTCTTTTATGATCTTGAGCAGAGCCAAAAAAATTATACGAGTTTTCATCTGCTATAACAAAATAACTCAACTCTTCTCCCTCGAGGAATTCTTCTAAAACCACTTTTTTTGAAGACCTAAATTTCCCATTCAAAATTTCTTTTACTTTCTCTTTTGCTTCGCCTGTGGAAGCGCATACTGTTACACCTTTTCCTGCAGCTAACCCATCAGCCTTAACAACTATTGGCATTTTGTTTTTCTTAATGAAATTTTCTGCTTCTTTAAAATCTGTAAAAACACCATAATTTGCTGTCGGTATACTGTTTCTTTTACAAAGATCTTTCATAAAAGCTTTAGAACCCTCTAATTGAGAAGCAAATTTATCCGGACCAAAAACTAAAACATTTTTTTCTTTCAAAAAATCTACCAGACCGTCTACCAAGGGTTGTTCTGGGCCAATTATTACAATATTGATTTTTTCATCTTTAATTGTTTCGTAAACTAAATTGAAATTTGATATATCCACTTCAATGTTTTTTGCTATTTTTTCAGTACCCGCATTACCAGGTAAGCAAATTAGTTTTCCAATTTTTTTTGATTGTTTTAATTTATAGCAAATTGCATGTTCTCTACCACCACTTCCTATCACGGCGAAATTCATATATTATCCATTGTTATAAACTAAATTAGCATGAACACTAATAAAGCAAAACTTAAATTTTATCCAAATCGTTTCGAGGTCATCGAAGAGGGTGACCATGTATTTTGTGCAGTCTCGGGAAAAAAAATAGCAATTGGACAATTGATGTATTGGAATGTTGATTTACAAGAGGCTTACTATTCCCCAAAGGAAGTTAAAATTAGGTTTGATCAAATAAAAAAAAATAAGTAGCTACTTCCATCTATTGTGAGTCCAAATCCACTGTCCAGGATTTCTTAAAATCATTTTTTCCACTATCGAATTAATCTTCAATGTAATAGCCTTTTTTTCTTTTTCAGAATCATTTTGTATATTTACTTCGATCGGTTTCATTATCTCCATTTTAAATAGATCATCCTGTTTTCTTTCAAGGTAAATAGGAACTATCTTACAATTAAATCTAATCGCTAGTTGTGCTGGCAATGTAGTGGTGTGAGCGGGTTTGTTAAAGAAAGTGTATCTTTCAGATTGACCAAGTCTTTGATCTACCATCAAAGCAACACTATAATTATTTTTCATATATTGTACTGCTTCTGCAGTTCCTTTAAGTCCTTTTTTTATTTGATTTTTACAAATATAGTTTTTTCTTAAATAAACCATAAATGGATTGAGAAAAAAATTATTTAAAGGTCTGTAAATCGTTGCCAATTTAATTTTATACTTTTCAAGTTCCATAGCCATAAGTTCAAAATTTGCAAAATGTCCAGATATAAATATAGCCTGTTTATTTTTGTTAACTATATCCTCAAGAATTTCTTTACCTGATATTTCTATATGAGGTTTTTTAAATTTATTTGAACGGAATTTTTTTAAAAATAGGTATTCTGCAAAAATTTTTCCATAATTTGATAACATTGACTTAATTATTTCTTCACTATTATTATTTTTTCCAAAAACATTTGAAATATTTTCTTCAACTAATTTTTTTGGTCTAAAGAAAAGTCCAATGCTTAAAAAAATTTTAGATGAAAGTTTTCTGCCAAACTTTAATCCAAGAATTTTAATAATTAAGAATAAAAAATATACAAATATTGCCTCAATTACATATTTAAAAAATTTCATTTCATTATTTTTTTTATTATTTTTTTAAAAGCTAAATTCTCTCTAAGCACAACTTTAATGGGTATAAAATTTAATTTAGGTTTGAATCGAGAATTTATTCTAAAATAATCTTTTTCGGTTGTAATAAGTTTAGCATTATGTTTATTTTCTAATTGAAACAGGTAATCCATATCTTTTTCTAAATAATTATAATGATCAGGATACCCAATCTCCTTGACTACATTTAAATGTGAATATTTTAAAAAATGAAAAAAACTTTCAGGATCTCCAATACCAGCAAATGCTATTAGTTTTTTATTTTTAAATTGGTCAATATTTTCAGCTTTATAATTATAATAAAAAAAATTTAAATTTTTATTATATTTCTTTAATACCATCTCAAACTCAAAATCCTTATTTCCACTTAGTAAAATTATGTCGCAATTTTTTAATGAATTTAAATTTTCTCTTAAAGGACCTGCGGGTATAACTTGTCCATTACCTATTTTTGTTCTATGATTAAAACATACAATATTTAAATCTTTTTTTATTTCAAAATCTTGGTATCCATCATCTAATACAACTGAATTAAATTTTTTTTCAATTGCCTCTTTAATTCCATCTGATCTTTTTTTTGATTCTATTACCTCGCAATAATTTTTCATAAGGGATATTTCGTCTTTATGATTTTGATATTTTTTTTTTATTATAACCGGTTTTTCCCCTAACTCTTTTAAAATTTCATAAGTTTTCATCGACAATGGTGTCTTACCCGTCCCACCAATATATATATTTCCAATACATATTGTAGGGATTGGAAATTTTTTTCCTTTAGAGATAGTTTTTTTTATTCCAAAAATTATTTGATAGATAATAGCTAAAGGAAGCAAAATTAAAGACGAAAAAGTTATATATTTTTTGTCCCAAAATTTAGGTTTTAAAATTTGCATTCAATAAGTTTTCGTATTCTTTTATAACGTTGTCAAAGATTTTAGCACTATAAATATTAAGTTTCTCAATATTTTCATGATCTTTAGTAAATTTTTCCTTAAAATTTTCAATTAATTTTTTTTCAAGTTCCTCAGGAGTTTGAACTTCATATGAAAATTTGTTCGTATCTAAATGTTTGTAAATTTCCTTAAAATTACTTACATAAGGACCGTGATAAACAGAACAGCCAAATTTTACTGCATCTATAGGGTTCTGACCCCCAACCTTCTTAAGTTTTTTTAAAAATGATTTTCCAATAAAAACTTGCTTAAAACTATTTAGATATTTTTTCACAGACCCGAAATAATTAACTAATATTATTTCTGCAGACTTATCAAATGGTTGATTTTCATTTTTTATTTGCACCTTTAGACCCATTTTTTTTAGTTCTAAACATATCTTTTTATTTCTATGAATGTGTCTTGGAATAATTATAGTTAATAAATCATTTTGTGTTTTTTTTAAAATTTTATGTATGTTTGCACAAATTATTTCTTCACCATTATGAGTACTTATGGCACACCAAGTTTTCTTATCTTTTATGGGATTAATTTCATCTGAATTAAACTTTTTTAAAATATTAATAGATGAACAAAATTTTATATTACCAAAAAATTTGGTTTTTTTAGCATTTAAAAAATTAAGATAGTTTTTAGTTTCCTCACTTGAAGCTATGCATAAAGAAAAAGAGTTAAATAACTTCTTGGCAAAATTTTTTATTAGAAACCATCTTTTAAATGACTTATTTGTTATTCTAGCGTTTAATAAAACAAACGGTAATTTCTTTTTTTTAATCTTTAGTATAAAATTTGGCCAAATTTCAGAGTCAACAAATGACACAAAATCAGGTTTCCAATTTCTAAAAAAATTTTCTATCAACGGTTCAAAGTCGTAAGGTAGAAATTGATGATGTACTCTGTTGTTATTTCCGTATTTTTTTTTATATTCGTAAAACGAACTTAATGTTATCGAAGTTATTATAAAGTTGTATTTATTATTTTTCTTAATATAAAAATCTATTATTGGAAAAATACTATTAAGTTCTCCGATGCTAGCAACATGAAACCAAAAAAGAAAACCCTTAGGCCTAGTGTGTTTATTTAAAAAAATTTTTTCTTTATATTTTGATTTATGTTCTTTTTTAAGAAATATACGAAAATAAATTATGCAGATATAAGGTATATATAAAATTGTTATAAATAAATTATATAATAATTTTATCATTTTTATCTTGTTATTTGTTTTCGATAAAGATTTCCGTATTCTTTTGATTTTTCTAAAAGTTCCTCATGAGTACCAGATTCAATAACCTTTCCGCTTCTCATTACAATTATATGGCTTGCTTTTTTTATAGTTGATAACCTGTGGGCTATTACTAAAGTAGTTTTATTTTTAGTTAAATTAAATATTGCATTTTGAACTTTTTCTTCTGAGTCAGCATCTAGAGAAGATGTAGCCTCATCCAATAATATAATTGGTGAGTTTTTTAATATTGCTCTTGCAATTGACAGCCTTTGTTTCTGCCCACCAGACAATCGAACTCCATTTTCTCCAATAATTGTTTGGTACTTTTCAGGTAAATCTTTTATAAATTCGTCTGCAGCAGCAAGTTGAGAGGCATTTACTACTTCATCATGATTTGCATCTGTTTTTGCATATTTTATATTGTTTTCAACCGTATCATCAAAAAGGATTACATCCTGGCTTACCAATGAAATTTTATCTCTTAAAGAATATAATGATACTTTTTTAATATTTTGATTGTCGATAAATATATTTCCATTTTGTGGTTCGTAAAATCTTGGTATTAAGTTTAATATTGTACTTTTGCCTGCTCCACTGTGTCCAACAAGGGCAGTAATCTTTTCACCTTCAATATTTAAATTTATATTATTTACCGCATCTTCTTTGCCCTTTTCATACTGAAAACTCACATTCTCAAATTTTATATTTGAATTTTTAACAGAAAGTTTAGGGGAATTTTTATCATCTCTTATTAAAATTTTTTTATCTATAAGTTCAAATACTCTTTCAGATGCAGCCGTGCCTTCATAAATTATCATGTTTATAGTTGCCAGAGACCTTATTGGTTGATACGCCAACATCATGGCTGCTAAAAATGAAAAAAAATTATTTACACCAATCTCACCGCTTGCAATTAAAGCTCCAGAAAAGTAAATGAATCCTGCAATCA